>TARA_B110001450_G_scaffold256772_1_pt1 | contig 10011 bp, 9 predicted proteins | sample TARA_B110001450 | Tara Oceans TARA_B110001450 (sample SAMEA4396538) | marine metagenome | biome: Polar Biome; feature: [SRF] surface water layer (ENVO:00010504); material: water (ENVO:00002006), including particulate matter (ENVO:01000060) such as... | depth 5 m | reverse complement strand
CCCGCCATAATCACCATCAAATTAACGCGTGCAGGTACTGAGGACATTTCATCCCACAGATGCAAGCCTACGAGTTGCTGCTGGCCATCCACCACGGGGATCTGCTGAACTTTATTAGCCGCCATCAACTGCATCACCATGTCGCGCGCCATTTCTGGTGGAACCACCAGCGCATTTCGATTAATAAGCTTATCGATGGCGTCATTAAGATCCAAGCCCTTAAGCAAACCACGGCGTATGTCCCCATCTGAAATGGTACCTAACAGCTTATTAGCTTTATCTAACACCAACACGATCCTGATGCCGACTTGATTAAGGTTAGAAATTGCCTGCTTAATTGTTGAGCTTTTTGGGAGGATAGCTTGCCTCCATATTTTTTCAGTTTCGCCAGTCTTTTTATCTTGCGTAATCGTCATGTCGATCAAGACCTCTCCCGTAAGAGCTCAAATGCTTCTGCAGATTTAAAGCCTGATGCGGCTCCGCGCAACATAGCAAGCGCCTGAATGGCCTCATGAGAACGTGGAAATGGGAAATCACTAACTTCTGACGCATAAATATCTAATGCCTGTAATTTTTTACTAAAAAATTTCTCAATATCTACAAAGACATTAGGGCGGAAAGCTTGATCTGTTCCCAAGCCAAAATCTGTTTCAGACAGTGTTTCATAAGCTAAAACACGCTTAACCGATGGGTATCTAAACCATTTTGTGCATGCACTCACGGCATCAAATACCAAGCGATGATCAGTATGAACATCCGCAGGATGGGGCATAAAGACCTCTTCTGGTTGAAACGCCTTAAACGCATCAGACATAGCAGAAACCAGATCGCTCATTGGAATTATATCTAACTGTGCTGTTGTAAAATTTAGGCGGTAAACTTCGTCAAAGCCATAGAATTGCGTAATCCGCTGAATCTCGTCATCCCGTTTATTTATTTGCTCTATGCTCCAACCAGACTCAGCGGTCATAGTAGTCACAATTATCCACGCAATACTGGCGCCCTCAGATTTTCTGCGCAACAGCGTGCCACCAACACCTAAAGTTTCATCATCTGGATGAGGGGCGATCACAACAAGTCTGGGTGGCATTAGTATGTTATATCCTTTATGAGTAGTTTTTCGTCAATAATAGTGTTTGCAATTAGGTCTGCAATTTTTTGGGAGGACTTCCCATCCCCATATGGATTTTTGCACAGCTTTACAGCCGCAATATAACCCTCATCATGAACGGCCATTTGAATAGCACTGATTATCGCATTTTTCTGATGAGGCACAAATTGAACATTCTCTGCATGCAACCTTCCTGTTTGACGGTTGCCTACGTTAACAACAGGTAATTTCAACAAAGGAGCTTCAAGTATACCCAAACTTGAATTTCCGACTAAACATGCTGCATTTCTCAATAAATTAACAAAATCCAAACGAGGTATATTCTTGGCACTATAAATAAAAGGTACCGAATTATATTCCTCTATAGCTCTAATTATCTCACCTCCACCTGCATCCGAGTTAGGGAAACTTATAACAGTAGTTATACCCATAGCCTTTATAGCCTCTAACGTAATCTTCATTTGACGATACGCATCCTTAACTTCAGACGATAGCGCATGCTGAATCAAAATTATGTAAGGTTCGCCCTCCCGGATAGAGAAATTTATATTTTTTGAGATTTGGCTAAGAGGTAATTTTTCCGTATCCATTAGGCGATCAAGACCTGGATTTCCAACATTATAAACTCTGAAATCTTGCTCACCGAGACGAAGTACCCTCTCCCTACTTTCTAGGTTAGTTGTCAAATGTATATGCGCAAGTTTAGTGACTGCGTGTCTGATTTGATCGTCAGCGTTTCCAACGACACGATCTCCTCCACCTATATGCACCAAAGGAATATTCATGTAGGTTGAAACAAGAGCGGTTGTAATCGACTCTTCCCTATCACCCAACACTAACAGAAAATCGGGTTTGACTCTCAAGACCGTCTGAACAAGCCCTTGAAGCTGTATGCCAGCTCCCTTAACTCTTAGTGACTCTCCATTTCCGCTGAGCAAACTTTCGATACAATCAACAATTTCAAACCCATCACTTTCAATCTCATCAATGGTGTGTCCGAAGCTCTCCGATAGGTGTGCACCAGTGACAGCGACCTTTAAAACTAGATCATCGTGCTTACTAATAGCTCTAAACACAGAGGAAAGAATGTCGTATTCTGAGCGAATTCCGGTAATACCAAGTACTATTTTTTTATTTCTATTCACATAACCACCTTATTTCGCCAGCTTTCACCACAATTGAATAGTAAATCTATCGCAGATAAATCATTCTCAAAGCCTAGCTTCGGAAACAACTGTTTATAGGAAACCGGTAATTTATTGTCAATAAATTCAACTTCTATCCCTGCCGATGCAAAATCGTCAAGTACAAGATAGTTTTTACCTCCGCTACCAGTTAGATATTTAGTCGCCCCATTTCCTCTACAGATATCAAGTACTAGCTCAGAGCCAGTAGTTTTGATTCCCATGTCGCTACTGTTAAGAGTAGGAGTATCGATACCTAACCATTCCATCATTTTAAGCGTTAGTTCTCTATTTAAATCTGCTAAATTTCCCCATTCTTGCTCATAGAAAGACTCAAGGTACGGCTCGTAAAAGCTAAAAAACCCAGACTTTCCATAACAACTCCTCAAAGTCTGAAAATGCTTTCTTTTCCAGTTCATCTTAAGGGGCATAGTGGTTTCAGAGATCTTCTGACCCGACTTATGGTTTACCGGTATGGTCAGCCAATTTCTCCCTTGCCCCGTTTTTATCTCATTCCTATTTTGTAAGCCATTCTTTTGAAAATCGACTGAATCTAAGAAGACGAAAAGGTCTGACTTATCAATTTTTAAAAAATATGGAAGCCAAGGAATATATTGCGGCTGATGAATTGATATGATCATTCAACTTAACCTATCTTTCAAAAAATCCTTAAGAACCTGAGCGACATAAAATGCGTCTTTTTCTTCCATTCTTGGATGGCATGGAAGACATATATGTCTCGCTAAGCAGCTTTCAGTTATGGGCAACTGCCCTTGAAATGTTTGATATAGATCCATAAATACGGGCTGAAGATGAAGTGGAGGATTATATGCCCAGTCGACAGTAATCCCATTAGATAGCATATGCTGAGTCAAAACTGAACGATCAATTTCGCTATTAAGAATAATTGGCACTTTCCAAAATGAAGAAGACTTTAGATCCTTAGGGATTAGGACATCAATACCATCAACGCCAAACAGCTCTCTTTGATAGACAGCTGCCAGAGCTCTCCTCTTTTTAAGGAAGTCATCTAGTTTTTCTAATTGAATTCTACCAAGTAAAGCAGACATCTCCGTCATTCTGACATTTCTACCTGGCATAGTATATATTTCGACCTTCGAACTCATATCTCTACCGCGATTTTGGTAGCTCTTCGCAAAACGTGCCATCGCATCATCATTAGTGACCAGCATGCCTCCCTCTCCTGAAGTCATTACTTTAGAGGGGAAAAAAGAAAAACAACCAACATCGCCAATAGTTCCAGCATATTTATCATTTAAAATTGCACCGGGAGAATGAGCAGCATCTTCAATTAAAAATAAATTATGCTCCTCACAAAAATTTTTAAATTTCATTATATTTGGAGTAATTATTCCTGTCATATGCACAATGACTATGCCTGCGGTATTGTGAGTTATTTTTGATTTCACATCATCAATATCCAGACACATCGTTTCTGGAGAGATTTCAGCAAAAACAGGAGTTCCGCCACTCAAATGGACCGCCATTCCAGTTGCGACAAACGTTTGGGATGGAACTATAACCTCTTTACCTTTAATTTGATGAGCTAGCAGCGCCGCTTCCAATGTCGACGTACACGAATTCATTGCAATCGCATGCCTAACATTCATTCTTTCCGCAAACTCTTTCTGAAAAGCAACAACATTTGGACCCATACTTAGCGCAGAATCTAATATGTTATCAACTTCTCTATGAATTCGCTCTCTATCTTTAGAGTCGAAATGTGGATCCGCCATCTTTATCGCTTTAATCTTCACGTCTCATACCCAAACTTTTTTGTGTATTTCGTTATTTCTTCAACAAGGTTAGATGGAACAAAATTAAGGAGTTTAGTGGCTTTGGTGTTATTAAGAACAAAATCGCCCTGAGGTCCTTTCCGCTCTAACTTTACAATTTCCGAATCTGATTTAATTGCGGCACAAATTAATTCTGCAACCTCAATAGACGATATTAACTGTCCTGAACCAATGTTAATGGGGATAAATTCATTAGCTAAACTATCGATAAGATCTATAGCGCTGCAAAAAACTTTTGTTGCGTCATCGGAAGAGAGGTAATCCCTCACTATCTGGCCATTTGAGAATAATTCAATGTCCTTAGACTGACATGCCATATTCAAAATATAATCGATTACACCACCGCCGTCTATAAACCCGCAGAATCGCAGAGAAAGGTATGTACCACCTATTTTTTTCTGAAACCATCTTAACCAATTCTCACAATTTACTTTGCTACACGCATAGGCAGATTCGGTAACATCTAAAGAGCAATTTTCTTTAACATCTAGACTACAAGCATCACCATACACCACCTGACTCGATGCATAGATAAAATTACTGCATTCCCCTGATAATTGATTAAGGAGGTTAAAAGTTACTATTTCATTCGATCTAAAAAACATAGATTCATCTTTATCACGGCCAAGAGTAGCTCCCGCAAGATGAACTACTACATCTATTTTGTAGGGTATCAGTAGTTCCGCAGTGGGGTCTGCAAGATCTATCATTACCCATTCAATGTTACGAACAGAACGCAATAAATCAGGTACCTCAGAACGATATAACGCTACTATTCTAACTGCTGTATTACTTAATTCTGCTAGCAGCTTTTTGCCAAGAAAGCCTGTAGCTCCCGAAATGACTACTGTTTTCATATATCAGATTACCTACTTTAGCTCGTTCTTTAAACGCCAGTTAGCATCTTTCTTATGCCAAGTATCATAATTGCGAAACTTATCTTCCAGTTCATGAAATTGATTGAAGCCTTGAATCATAGCTCAATCAGTTCATCTACCAAAAAGTCTCTTGCCGCTTTACGGCCCATTACAGAATCCCAAGTCATGGGCGATAAACCAGTACCGGGGCGTTTAGTGGTGATATTCTCAACACTAAATACCTCGCCGAGTTTAATGACTTTCCTTGCCACCAAAGACTTTCTCGCCACGGATTTGTTATGAATCTCACTTGGCGTAAGGCGCTTAACACCATCACCCAATGCTATTTCTATATTGCGAATAGCGGACACCATGGTTTTAAGTTCGTCGGGCTCTAAGCTAGCTTTGTGGTCGGGACCTAGCAATTTTCTATCTAATGTAAAGTGTTTTTCAATCACAGTAGCACCCAAAGCTGCAGCAGCAATGGCAACCTCAATGCCAGTAGTATGGTCAGAATAACCTACCCGAACACCAAAAGCCGCCTGCATACTCTGCATGGCACGCAGGTTAACCTCTGCCATAGGTGTAGGATACTCTGTAGTGCAGTGCAATACTGTAATAAGTGAGCGCGTTGTGCCGGTTTGGTCTAGCACATCAATAGCTGCCTCAATGTCTCCCATTGTGGCCATGCCAGTTGAGATTATCACAGGTTTAGCAAGCTGACCGATATGGCGTAAGTAAGGCAGATTGGTTATTTCCCCGGAGGGTATTTTAAAATGATTGATGCCTAAGCTGATTAAAAAATCAACACTTTCGATATCAAAGCCCGTAGAGAAAAACTTAATTTTTCGCGCGTTACAGTACGCAATAAGTTCATGATGCATTTCCGGACTCATCTCTAACCGACTCAACATGTCGTGCTGAGTTTCAGAACTTCCCGTGGTCACAATTTGGTAATCCGCTTTTTCAGCTTGTCGAGTTGCTAAACGATCAGCGCTAAAAGTTTGAAACTTAACCAAATCCGCACCAGCATCAACCGCTGCGTCTATCAATTTCTTGGCCAAGGATATATCGCCATTGTGGTTTACGCCTGCTTCGGCGATTATAAGAATACTCATTTTAAACGATCCCCAATACGCGGCTTAATGCCACTCCATTGAATAACCTTAATGTAGCTGTCTGCTGTTTTTACAAAAAAAGCACCATCCTCATGACCAACTACAGCACCTGGAATCCCAATGTAATTTGGGGCATCTGGAAGATAAACAACTTGATTAATTCTCAACTCATTCTCCCCTAAAAAAGTTCTAGCCTCTGGTCCTGGTTTGCATATAGCTCTTACAAAATTAAAGACATCGCGTGAATCTTGATTCCAGATAATTACCTCATCCCCTTCGGTCCTTGCGGAGCAGTAAAACCCAAGCGGATGAATTACATCCTGTGAAATTGGATTCACCTTATTTTCTTGAAGGCATTTTATTGCTTCGTAAAGAATACTTGCACATCCATCATAGGCGCGAACCAATAAACTCTGATAGTCATCCTTATCTGTAATCGGATAACAATCCTGCTTAATAATATCGCCAGTATCAATTCCAGCATCAACAAAGTGGACCGTTATTCCAAACTCTGTTTCATCATTTATAAGAGCCCAATTTAAAATGTTGCGACCACGATAAAATGGTAGCTTTCCAGCATGACAATTTATGGTTCTGAGTGGCGGCAGATTTAAAACCTGATTCCGAAAGATTTGATTAAATGACATTGATACAAACAGATCGCAATTGTAATTACGTAATTTATTGACAAATTCATCAGAGTTTATTTTTGGGTGCGTAATAAAATCTATATGTTTTTCTTCTGCTTTTATTTTAAGAACTGGATCGGGCCTATCATTTCTGGCACATACAAATCCAACCTGCACTGTGTTATCAGCGAGCAACTTATCCAAAGCTTGATGTGACCATGGTCCATCAGCAAAATAACCTATTTTTATTTTTTTCATATCAATTGTGGACTGCTGGGTATGTTAATCAGTCTTTGGGACAACAGCTCAGCACAAGCTAAGTCCATACGAGGGCAGTTAGCAAAGGGCACTAGCTTATGCATCAGCCGCCAAACTGGGCGTGTCGTCAAACCTTCTTTATTAGTGGCTTGCAATATGGGGTCGCGCTGATGTAATTGATCGGTATCGAGCATTATTGTTTGTAGCCAGTAATTGCTGCGACAGTGCTCGGGCTCGACTATCAGCCTAGCACCTTCCACTGAAGAAAAGGCAGTTCCGTAGCGCTTGAGTAGAGATCTTTTAGCGATCAACTTGGCCGGTAACTGCTCTAACTGAGCGCAACCCAAAGCTGCATTGAGATTAGGTAGGCGGTAGTTATAGCCGATTTCATCATGAATAAACTCCCAACTATGCGGCACTTTAGCGGTGGTGGTTATATGCTTAGCGCGCTTAGCAAGCGCATCATCATTAGTTAAAATAGCGCCACCACCACCAGTGGTAATAGTTTTATTACCGTTAAAGCTAAGCGTGCCCATTAAACCAAAAGTACCCGTGTGTTGACCATGATAAGTGCTACCCAACGACTCGGCGGCATCTTCAACCATCGTGATATTAAAATCGCGTGCCACCGCGAGAAAGCCATCAATATCCCCCGGGTGCCCAAACGCATGCATAACTACCATGGCGCGAATAACTTTCCCCGTGGCACGATTAACGCATTGACCGTTATTTTGCTGAGTAGACGATTGAAGATGATCACGCAACTTAGCAGTTGCTATACCTAGGGTTGCTTCTTCACTATCGACAAAATGTGGCGTAGCACCACAATAGCTAATAGCGTTAGCCGTAGCAATAAAAGTAAGCGCAGGCACAAGCACTTCATCGTTAGCTTTTACTCCCGCAAGTAGCAAAGCAATGTGCAGTGCTGCGGTGCCATTAACGACAGCAACTGCGTATTTTGCGCCAGTATAAACGGCTAAATCATCTTCAAAACGATCAACAAATTTGCCAACAGACGATACAAAAGTGGAATCTAAACACTCTTTAACATAAAGCCATTCGTTACCAGAGAAATTAGGCTCGTGCAAACCAACAGGCTCCTCTCCAACGACCGAACATATAGCACTGACAATTTGATCTGAGAGAGAAATTTTTTGATTCGAAGAATTAAATATCATAGACACCGACTTTAAAAGTAAATGCATTTTTAGAGTTACAAAGCACAAAAGCTAGAAGCTTATGCCGCGGCCAAATACTATCTTCAAAAATATCTGATTCGTTGATAACGTCATTGTCGGAATTTAAAATGGTTAGCTTAACTTTTTGAGTGCTCATGTGAGTTTAATCTGCTCATTAATAACATACTCATAACTGCCTCTTCGCTTAATTCGCCCATTCTCCAACTCCACTACCTGCGTACAGTTTCTAAGTGTGCTTAGCCGATGCGCTACAATAATCAAGGTCAGTTCATCCCCTAGGCTTTCCATAGCTTCCATCACGGCGCTTTCAGTATCATTATCTAGCGCACTAGTGGCTTCGTCTAAAACGATCACCTCCGCCTTCTTATATAGGGCACGGGCGATTCCCACACGCTGGCGCTGACCACCAGACAGTCGTACGCCTCGCTCACCTACCATGGTATCGTATTCCTGATCCCACGATTCAATAGTTTGTGCAATTTGTGCTTGTTGTGAAGCCTGGCGTACTCGCGCATGGTCTATTAGCTCTCTTGGAATACCAAAAGCAATGTTCTCTGCAATGCTGGTATCTGCCAAAAAAATAGTTTGCGGTACGTGGGCAATCTGTACTTGCCAAGCGCGGTGGTTTTCCTCAGTAACACTTACGCCATCAATCACTAGACTACCCGAGTCCGGCCGCAACAAACCCATAACAATATCTAACAACGTGCTTTTTCCACTTCCAGTGGCTCCAAGCAAGCCAGTGCGGCTGCCCTTTGCAATACTCAAACTAAAGCCAGGCTGTATCACCAAAGGTGAATTTTCTGTGTATTTAAAAGCGAGATTATTTAAAGTGATACTCTTGCGAAAAGGCATCGGAGAAGCAAGTGGCGCATGAGCATAGGCAGGCAACGGCTGGTCAAGTAGTTTAATCGTCTCAAACAAAGAAGCTTGACCGCCGCGCATTCCTGCCGAGGCAGCATACGCTTGCTGCAGCACAGGCAATAAACGTTGAGCTCCCAGAGCCAAAGCGCCTAGCACAGGTATTGCTCCCATAATACCCATTGAACTGCCAGCTAATGAATAGGCCAGCGCGGCAATTAACCCGGTTCCCAAGGCCTCGATAACGAAACGAGGACTACCACTAATTATCTCAATATTGGCTTTCGCACGGCGTAAGGGTAAATCTGCATTACGGAAAACGGTACAATACATAGCTTGCGTGCCATCAATCAAAACATCTCGTATGCCTCCTAAGCCTTCCTGCAGAGCTTTTAGCACTTGATTTGTCTCGTGGTCGATACGCAGACTATCACGCACCAGACCTTTTTTAACCGCTAAAGTAACCACTAGATAAATTGCCCCAAATCCTGCAAAAGCACTAATAGCAATCATAGGTTCAATAGTTAACAGCGCCAATAATATAAACACCAACATCAAGGTGTTACTGCATATTGTAAGAAACGGCATAATCGTGCTGTGCACCACGCTGTTTGCTTTAGTCGCAATCCCAGCAATCACCTCGCTACTATTACGCGCCACATGCACAGAATAAGGTTGATAAAGTGTTCGACGGTAAATGCTGATACTAAAATCAGCGCCAATTGCATGGCTGAGTCGTGTTTGCGCCCAAAGTAACATGAGTCGCATCAAACCAGAGAGCAAGGCGCCGACCACAAACATAGCAGTAAGCGGAAATAACAGTTGCTTAGGTTCGGTAAGGCTTAACGCACGGATAAATGGTTGTGCGATGGGGTGAACAAATATTTGATCTGGTGCGGTTAATGCGCCTAGAAAAGGCAACACCGCACCAATACTGATTACCTCGGCAAACGCCGTTAGTACCATCACTAAAAGTA
>TARA_B110001450_G_scaffold255055_1_pt1 | contig 10028 bp, 7 predicted proteins | sample TARA_B110001450 | Tara Oceans TARA_B110001450 (sample SAMEA4396538) | marine metagenome | biome: Polar Biome; feature: [SRF] surface water layer (ENVO:00010504); material: water (ENVO:00002006), including particulate matter (ENVO:01000060) such as... | depth 5 m | reverse complement strand
AAATTAAGATTAAAATTAAAATTAAAATTTAAATAAATATAAATTAAAATTTAAATAAATATAAATTAAAATTTAAATAAATATTAATTACAAATATTTTCTAAAAGTCTTATATCAATATTAGGCATAACTACATGACATTCCCAAAAATATCTACAATAACACCATTTAAATTCATAATCAGAACGATATAATTTACTATATTTTTTTAATAATGTTTCAAAAATATGTTCGGGTAAAATATTTAATTTATTTCTAGGTAAAACATATGCTAATTGTAGTAATTGAGATACTGGATTCTTATCAACAGGTTTAATAAAGGTTGTATTAAAATATGGAACATATTTAGATAAATGAGATAATAGTGGTGGATAATCATAGTTATATTTCCATCTCCAATCGATGCAACCAGTTGAATAATATTTAAAAGTCCATTCTATTCCTTCAAAATAATTAATACAAATTTTTTTGATAGTTTCTTCGTCTTCTATGTCAACATCTAATAATTCTTTATAATATCTTGCTTCCCATCCATCACAATAAGGATTAATATAATCTTCAACACAAGTATCTTTTAGAGGTACCATCATTAAACTTTCTTCTATCGTTTTGCTTTTATTTTTTAATGTTTTTTTCCAATTTGATCTAATTTTATATTCATCTTTTATAAAATCTAATTCATCTTTACTTAAATTAATAAGTAAATTGCGAAAACATTTCCATACTATTTCATCATTTTTTATTAAATTTTGATTTTTGCATCCTATTTCACATGTATAAGCATTTAACACTCGTTCAATACCATTTGTTCTAATATTTAATGAAGGGAAATGAGGTAAAAAATCATTACCTAATAAAAAACATAAAACAATATAATCGTATATTTTCATTTTTTCTTGATTTGTAGAAGGTTTTTTATCAGTATTTAGTTTATGAGTTAAGATACTAGAAAATAAAGGTATATCTAAAAGATAATTATTATTTGGATTTAATGTATTATCCAATGACTTAATAAAATGTGGTGTTTCACGGAACAAATACATATTTGGTGCGATATGTAAATGGTTTAATGTTAACATTATTAAATCAGCATCTAAACCATAAATAACTGATGTAGTTAGTTTATGATATTCTTTATTATTTCTAATAAATTCAAAAATTTTGTGTTCTCCCTCTCCTACAACATCTGAAGATGATACTATTATTTCTATATTATTTAATTTAAAATTTTTATTTTTTTTTATATCTACATTAAAATAATTGTTAATTCGTAAACTTAAATTTTTCATAAATTTAGTTCCTGGTGTAATAGCAATGGTATCCCATTTATTTTTATTTTCTTTTACATTTAATTCATTTTCTTGTATAAAAGATTCTGTAAACCAAGATTTATATCTTCTATTTCTTTGTTGATTTAATTTTGCAACAGGAGCAACACCATCAAAAGCAATAAATACTTTTTGAGTGGGTTTTAATAATTTAATTAAATTAACTATTTTTTCACAAACTAGATAGATAATTTTATTTTCTATTACATTATCATTAATTTTTTTATCAATATCTTTATTTTTATTATTTAATTCATTTACTGATTCATAAATTAGTGAATTACAATCTAAATATAAATTATCAATCTTTTTTTTTTCATTTTCTTTTTTATATTCTTTAATAATTTTTCTATGACAACGAACGATATGAGAAAAATAACTAGGTATTCCCATAAATTCTCTATATTATTAATATAATTATTTTAAATTATATTAATTTAAACAATTTTAGGAACGGCATACTATAAAATTTATAATAAAATTTTATATAATTTATGTAATTTATACGATTTATATTATATTTTAATGTTTAATATTAAAATATTAAAATACTTATTTTATATACATGGTAAAAAATTCAAAGAAAAATAAAAAGGAAAAAAAACAAGCAAATAATAATATTAAAAATAATAATACTGAGAAAGTTAATAATACTCAAAATAATATTCAAAAAACCAAAACTACTGAAAATAATATTCAAGAAAATTTTCAAGATAATATTATTGTAAAATCTTGTTTAAAAAATGAAAATAATAATTTATATTGTACTGACTTTAATAAACAGGTTATTTATTTACAAAATGTTATAAGAAAAACTATATTATCAGTTAACAAATATAAAACTATGGATATTATTAGTGCTAACGAATTGAATACATGCATTTATTTACTTGAAAACTTATTTGATAATCTTAATATATTAATTAATTCATGTGAATTAAATAAATTTGAAAAACTTAATAATTTAATAAATGAATTTTCTAATATAATAAAAAATTATGGTACCGAACATTTAGATGATTTATTTTGCATATGTTTAGGTGATAATTTTTTAAATTCTATACTAACAACAGATACATTATTAAGTAAATATGAAATAATGAGAGATTTCGTACATCCAATATATTATAAAGTACTTTCTTGGAAAAATGAAAAAAATAAAGAAGAATATAATATAGTTAAAAAAAGTAGAATAATAGAAGACTTTATGATAGTTGATATGGGTTTTAATTTTGATTGTTTTGATCTATCAAAAACAAGTAAATCATTCCAAACTAAAGTATATGGTTTAAAATTCTGTATACAAAATATAAATGAAAGTAAAACATTAATTATTTATTGTGTTGTTGATGATATTATGTTAAATTGTTTAAACTATAATTTTATTGTTAATAAACTAAATAATTTTAATATTAATATTAAAGATGATAATCAATATAAAAAAGACATTATTGATGAAAAATCGTTGAAGAAATATATAGAAACACTTACATTAAAAGAGCTGTTAATATATAATAATAATGATTTATATGAAAGATATATTGGATATATTAATCAAGTAAATTTAATAAAACAAAATACTATATCGTTAGTTACTAAAGATTTTTTATCTAATGAATTATACGGACAAAGAACAACAATAATACAACTATTATTAAAATCTAACGAACACGAATATCAATATCTTGCTTATTTACTATATGACCTTTTAACAAATGATTCACAAAATACAATCGATACACAAGAACAAACTTTATTATATGATAGTTTACCATGGAATGTAAAAAAATACTTTAGAGATGCTATGAAACAAACTGTTACATATACCAATAATTTATCAAATTATGATACAAATAAAATACCATTAGAACAACAAATATGTTTAATGAAAGTAAATGATAGTGTTAAAGAAAAAGCAATGGTTAAATTAAAAGAAATAAAAGCAAAAGCAGAGGATTCTGGTTCTAAGGCTAGACAATATTTAGATGGATTATTAAAAATACCTTTTAGTATTTACAGAGAAGAACAAATATTAAATATAATTAATAACTCGTTAACATTATTTTATGAAATAACTAGAAAATTACTACAGATTGATAGTAGTTTTAATTTATTTGAAATAAAAAATACTTATTCTAGTATTGAAATGTATAAATATCTTGATATACTTAAAAATAACATGCATTCATTTTTTAATAATAAATTAAATAGTAATGTAAAAAATAATATAGCTATTTGTAAAAAAAAATCATTATTACAAATAATTAATTTTATTAATTCTTTAATAAAAAATAAATCTGTTAATTATCCTAAAATTATATATTCTAATAAATCTAATAGTTATTTATTAAAAGAAATCTATAAATTTCTTGATTTTACCGAAAATAATAATAATATATTATTAAAACTTAATAATTTATTTAATAATAATATTGAAAATAATTTATTTATTAATATCGATGAACGTATTAATACTATTAATAGAAATAAAAATTCTATTACCGAATATATGAATTCTATATCAACTATCTTAGATAAATCCGTACATGGACATGATAAAGCAAAAAAACAAATTGAAATTATTATTGGACAATGGATTAATGGTGAGAAAAATGGTTATTGTTTTGGATTTGAAGGACCTCCCGGTGTAGGAAAAACATCATTAGCAAAAAAAGGTATTGCAAAATGTTTAAAAGATAATAATAACGAAGATAGACCTTTTGCTTTTATTGCTATAGGTGGATCTTCTAATGGTAGTACTTTAGACGGACATAATTATACATACGTTGGATCTACGTGGGGAAGAATTGTTGATATATTAATTGAAAATAAATGTATGAATCCTATCATTTTTATAGATGAACTAGATAAAATTAGTAAAACAGAACATGGTAAAGAAATTATTGGTATTTTAACACATTTAATCGATCCAACACAAAATGATGGTTTCCAAGATAAATATTTTAGTGGTATTGATTTAGACCTCTCTAAAGCATTATTTATATTCTCTTATAATGATGTAGATAATATTGATAAAGTATTATTAGATAGAATACATAGAATTAAGTTTCAACATTTATCTTTACAAGATAAATTGGTTGTTACTAAACAACATATTTTACCTGAAATTTTTCAAAAAATGGGTTTAATTGATATCATTCATTTTACTGATGATGTATTAAAATTTATTATATTAGAATATACTTGCGAACCAGGTGTTCGCAAATTAAAAGAAATTTTATTTGAAATTATTGGTTCTATCAACTTAGATTTACTTAAAAATAATAATTTATTTGACATTCCTTTACTTATTACAATAGATGATATTAAGTATAACTATTTAAAAGATACTAAAGAAATTAAAGAAAAACTTATTCATAATGTATCAAACGTAGGTATTATTAATGGACTTTGGGCTAATGCACTTGGTATTGGTGGTGTTTTACCTATTGAAGCATGTTTCTATCCATCTAATAACATACTTGATTTAAAATTAACTGGTATGCAAGGAGATGTTATGAAAGAAAGTATGGATGTTGCAAAAACATTATCTTTCTCTCTTATTAAAAATGATAAATTAGATATTTTAAATAATCTAGAACAATTTAAAAATAAAGGTATACATATTCATGTTCCAGAAGGTAGCACTCCTAAAGATGGCCCTAGTGCTGGTACTGCAATTACTATCGTAATTTATAGTTTATTAACAAATAAAAAAATTAAAAATAATATTGCTATCACAGGAGAAATATGTTTACATGGTAATATAACCGCTATTGGTGGATTAGATATAAAAATATTAGGAGGAATTAGAGCAGGAGTAAAAACATTTATTTTTCCAAAAGAAAATGATAAAGAATACAGAGATTTTATCGATAAATATAAAAATAATGATATAATCAATAATATAGAATTTATACAAGTTGATAATATTTATCAAGTTCTTGATATTGTTTTTATTTAATTCTATTTTATTTTATAGTAAATAATAATAATTTATTATTATTATTATTATTATTTATTATTATTCATTATATTTATATTAATATAAATATATATAATGGCTTTAGAACTTAGTATTACGAATATTTTACATCTTATTTCATTGATATCTCCTATTTTAATTAGTTTTTTTTTAATTATGTCTTCTTTATTTAATGTAGATATTAAAGCAATTATTTATTTGATGGGTGTTTTGATTGCTTCTATTCTTAATATATTTTTAAAAAATATAATTAAACAAAATAAATTTGAAGATGAGGCTTATTCTTGTAATATTTTAGATATACCTTATGATGGGAAATATAATAGTCCTTCTTCATCTAGTGTTTTTATTGCTTTTACTATGGTATATTTATTATTACCAATGGTTTCAAATAATACTATAAACTATGGTGTAATAATATTCTTTTTATGTATATTCTGTGTTGATGCATATTCAAAAATAATGAAACGTTGTACTAATTATGCAGGAGCATTATTTGGTTTAGTAGTTGGTTTTATAAGTGGTATAGTATGGTATGTAATATTAGATGGTTCAGGTAATAGTGATTTACTTTATTTTGATGAATTAAAAAGTAATAAAACACTCTGTTCTAGACCATCAAAACAGAATTTTAAATGCAAAGTTTATAAAAATGGTGAAGTAATAGGAGCTATATAATATTTAGTTATCAAATTTATCTCTATTTTCTTTAATAAAATTATTAAAATATTTTAAATATTGCTGTCTTTTAAATGATCCCATCATTGCTTTTTCAATTCTATGATTTTTATTCATAACTACTTTAAAATTATAAATAATATTATTGATATTTATATTACAATATAAATTATCACGTTCTTCTTTAGTAAATATATTTTTTTTTAATCTTTTATTAACTATATTATGTAACTGCCATAAAAAATCTTTTAATTTCTCTTTTGTATTAATATTTACAATATTACAACCTTTCATGATAGTCATTGCATGAGTACTACAATATTCACATGGTAAATTACAACAGATATTATAAAAACATGTCATTAAATCTTTTGAAAAAGAATCATATTCTGGTTTTAATTTATGAGCTAATCCATGAAATAAAAACCATGTTGTATTTCCCCATTCTTTATAAGACATATTAAATATATATATAAAGAGATATATTTAATAAATATTTAATGAAATATTTATTAGAATGCAATATAGATTTTTTCTCTGAACTAAATAAAGATGATTCAAATATTGATAATGATAATTCCAATCATGGTTTTGATAGTTCTAACAATAAGTATGATATAAATTCTAATAAATGTTTAATTTATCATCATGAATTAACAGATAATTATATAACATTAAAATGTGGACATTCATTTAATTATGTACCCCTTTATAAAGAAGTTTTCTCTCAAAAAAAAAAAAGATTATCTAATAATTGTATTAAACTTAGATTTAATCAAATATATTGTCCTTATTGTAGGACAAAACAAAATAATTTATTGCCATATATTCCATTATATAAAGAAGTTGAACGTATTAAAGGTGTAAATGCACCAGACATTTATTGTATGGAATATAAAAAATGTAATTATAAATTTAAAAATGGTAAAAATAAAGGTTCATTCTGTAATTGTAATGGTTTCACTTCTAAATATGGAATATTATGCAATAAACATTATAATAATTGTATTAGATTAGAAGAAAAAAAACTACAACAAAATACCATATCTAACATAGAATCTAATATAGAACCTGATATAGAATCTAATATAGCATATAATATAAATATTAAATTAGTTGAAAAAATAAAAGATAAATGGAATAATGAAATGAAACAATTTTCTAAAACTCACACAATACCTAAAATTAAAGAATTATTAAAAGAAAAAAATTTAAAATTATCTGGAAATAAAAGCGAATTAATAATGCGTTTATTTAAATAATAATCTCTCTATATTTTATTATGATTAATGAAATAAAACCTAGAAAAAAGAAAAAAGAAATAAAAAAGAGAAAAACACAAAAAGAAAAACAAAAAAAAAGAAAAATTCAAAAAAAGTCAATTAAAAATGTAAATAAATTAACAATTAAAAAACCTAAAAATAAAAGTACAAAACTTTATTTAAAAAAAGATTTTACTATATCTAATAAACATTTAGATTTATTTAGTAAAACATTTAATGCCGACAAAACAAATAGAGTAATTAAAAATGTAAATACTAAAAATGATTTTAAAAGATTAGTAATAAATTCAGATTATCACCAAAATTTAAAGAAAAAATTTAAAAACTTTATAGATGTAGATTCACCAGTAACAGACCAAAGTAATAGTGGTAGATGTTGGATATTTGCTTTTTTGAATGTAATAAGAATAAATATGATAAAAAAATATAAATTGCAAGTTTTTGAATTTAGTCAGAATTTTTTATTTTTTTACGATAAATTAGAAAAAGCTAATTACTTTATAAATTATATTATTAGTTCTATAGAACTAGATCATACAAATGATGCACAAATGATATCAATATTAAAAGAAGCAACGAATGATGGTGGATTTTGGAATATATTTGTAAATTTAATAGAAAAGTATGGAATAGTACCAAAAGATAATATGAATGATTTATTCCACAGCGAAAATACTTTTCAATTAAGTGAATTTTATAATGATTATTTAAAAACTGTCGCACATAAAATAAGAAATACAAATAAAAAAAAGTTAAATAAAAATAAAAAAACAATTATAGCAAATATATTAAGTGAATGTTATAAGATATTAACAATATTTTTAGGAGAACCACCTAAAAAATTTACATGGGAGTATTATACTATGATTAAAGGTAAAAAAGTATATAGATCAGTTAAAGATATTACACCATTAGAATTTTATAAAAAATATGTTCCATATAATGTACATGATAAAGTAGGTTTAATAAATTATCCATGTCCTTCCAAGCCATATTATAGATTATTTAATATAGAGAATGCATTTAATATATTTAATGGTATAAAATTAAATTTTATAAATGTACCGAATGATATAATAGTAGAAGGTATAAAAAAATCGATAGATAATAAAGAAGCATTATGGATTGCAATGGATACAGCAAAATATATGTCAAATAAGTTAGGTTTTTATGATGAGTCTGCATTTAATTTTAAAGATGTATTTGGATTTAAAAATGAATTAGATAAATGTAATTCATTAGAGTATAGACTAAGTGAACCGAACCATGCAGTAATAATAAAAGGTTATAATAAAGATAAAAAAAATGTAAGTGGATTTTTAATAGAAAATTCGTGGGGTGTAGATGTAGGTTTTGAAGGGCATTTTTATATGGCGTTGGATTGGTTTAACAAATATAATTATCAAGTAGTAATAGATAAAAAATATTTACCAAAAAAAGTGGTTGATGTATTAAAACAAAGAGAGATTATATTGCCATATAATAGTCCATTTGGTGCAGTAATGAAATAATAATTTAATTATTTATTAAAATATAAATAATTAAACTAGTAATAAAAAATCTACTAATTATAAAATTAAATAATCTAATTATCACAAGAACAATTAGAGTTGTAGCTACTAATAGTATAAGTTTTTACTTTATTACCGATTTTTGCTATATTTGCTATATTATTGTTAGAATTACTAATTAACTTGCCTTTTTTTTTAGATAAATACCTATCATAAGAGGAATGTTTAACTCCAACATTATTATTATTAACATTTCTATTAAGTGAATTTAAACTCATAGAATATAAGGAAGAAGAAACACTAACTTGTTTTTGTATATTTTTTTCTACAATATCAGTATTAAAGTTTTGTAAAGAAGAGATTTGATTACAAGTATTACAACTCATATATATATAGTATAATATATTTATTATATTTAAAATGCTTATTTTTAAATAAAAAATTGAAAAATTGAATTTTGTGGAAAAAAATTTATCGGTCATAAAGTGAAAAAATTGAATTGCTTTTTGCCGTCTCTCTCAACCACATCCAAAAACCAACCACACGCACATGGCAGATATCGGCAAACGAGTGATGATCACTTCCGGCAAGTACAAAGGACATGAGGGCAATATAAAGACACAGACGGAGAAGACGTGTCGTATTGAGCTTGATGATGGTACTGTCACAGGGAATGTAAAGCTGTCAAGTATCCAGAATGTTTTCTGCAAAGAGAGCCAAAATGGTTACGAATTGTCTTCCATAAAGAATAAAGGAACTGGTGCAGGTGGAGCAAATACAAATGCAAGCGGTCTACCTTTTGAAGAACAAACCGATTTATCTGATTATCATACGACACTACAACAAAATCAATATTCAAAGACTATCCAATTCTTGAATAGTGATATGCAGTTTGTCTACACAAATCAAAAAGAATTTGAAAAATATATGGGAGATAAAATCAATCCATCTATTAAAGCATTACATGGTGCAAAACGACCAGATGAAGCTTATATCAATGAAACAGAAAAAACCATATTTATCATTGAAAAAAAGAACCAAAATACATCTGGTTCTAAATGCGAATGCATTCAAACCGCCGTGAACAAACGCCGTAATTTGAATCGGCGTATTCCAGGCTATCATGTAGTATATATGTATTGCTTGTCTTCGTGGTTTAAAACCAATTGTGAAGCTGAAATACAGGATTTACAAGAAGATTCCATTCCAGTTTTCTGGGGAAATGAACCAACATACAAGACCG
>TARA_B110001450_G_C17667632_1_pt1 | contig 10028 bp, 11 predicted proteins | sample TARA_B110001450 | Tara Oceans TARA_B110001450 (sample SAMEA4396538) | marine metagenome | biome: Polar Biome; feature: [SRF] surface water layer (ENVO:00010504); material: water (ENVO:00002006), including particulate matter (ENVO:01000060) such as... | depth 5 m | reverse complement strand
TCTTCTTCTTTGTCTTCTTCTTCTTCTTCTTCTTCTTCTTCTTCTTCGTCTTCTGATTCTTCGTCTTCTTCTTCCTTTTCATGATTAATTTTTTCTACGTCTTCTACTTCTTCTACTTCTTCTACTTCTTCTTCTTCTGATTCTTCTTCTGATTCGTCTTCTGATTCTTCTTCTGAAGTTTCATGATTAACTATTTTATCTTTCTCAATTAATTCATTAAATATCTCATTTTGGTTAAGATTCATTGATTCGTTATTTTTAAAATCAAAATTTGCACCACAATCTGTATGTATTACTTTGATGTCTGATGATATCACGTTTTCTTTTATATCCAATTTAATATTTTTTTTAGTAATTTTATCATATTCTTTATTTAGTGTATTATATTGTGTTTCTAGTTTTTCATAATTTTCTTTTAAATTTTTATACTCAGGTAAGTTATATAATAAATCTCTTAAAATATTAATTATATTGTTGTTTTCGTCCATTTTTTCTAAATAAGTTTTCAAGTTTAATTTTAAACTACTCAATATGTCGTCGTTTATTTTATAAATTACACTATTTAATTCGTTACCGTGAGTCATTATAATAATGAGTAAATATTATTTTATATTATTTTAATATAATATAATATTAATATTTAAAATTTTTTAATTTCATATTATTTTTTGAAATAATTTTATAATTAATTATGAAATCGTCGTTCTCTTCATATAATTCTGGTAAAATTCTAGACAGTGGTTTATCTACGACTAATAATAATCTCTCATTTTCTAATAATTTTCTATATTCTTGTATAGATAAATTCCCACAAAATTTATCTAGTGTATAATATGGGTTTGGTGCCGGTTTAATATTCTTATTATATTCATAAATTTTACCATAGATGTTATTTAATAAATAATATCTTTCAAATTTACTTGATGTATCTAAATTTTCATTCATTAAAAAAGAACAACCACATTCTGGACTACAAAAATGGCCATAACAGTAATAAGTTTTTTTTAATTCATATTTTGGTATATATATTGGATCATTGTCAAATATGTATGTACACCAAAAACAAGCACTTTTATTAGTTATATTATTTAACTTCAAATTTATTGATAAATTTTTCAATTTTTTAGAAATTGTTTTCTTATAATTGTATTCGTTGTTAACAACCAATATATCATTATTATCATTATTATCAGTATTATCATTATTATCGGTATTATCATTATTATCAGTATTATTAGTATTATTAGTATTATTAGTATTATTAGTATTATCGGCGTTGTCTAAATTATCTATATTATTAGTATTATCAATATTATTAGTATTATCAATATTATCAGTATTATCAGTATTATTAGTATTATCAATATTATCAATATTATCAATATTATCAATATTATTAGTATTAATGTTATTAGTATCTGTTTTATTATTAATATAATTATATTTTAAGGAATTATCATTATCATATATATTATAATTTTTTATAACATTAATATTTGGGTCATATATAACTGGGTTATCAATTTTTAAATCTGTTAATTTGCAATTTAAATGTAAAATTATGTTGGGGATAGGTATATTATTTACTAATATATTTTTTACTTCTACTACTTTTCCACCTTTTGGTTTTCTACCTCTTTTTTTGGGTATTTTGACCGCATCATTATTACTAATATCATGTGTACAATTTATATTATTTGATATATCATTGTATATAATTACATTGCTAGAATCAATATTTTTTAAATTTTCATAATAACTTTTCGGTCGTCGGCCCTTTTTTTTCATATAATATAATATAGTTTGCGGTATTCCAATTTAAATACTTTTAATAAATATTATAATATATATTAAAAGTATTCCATACTATTTTTATAATGAATACTTGTACAAACATTCCATGGACTGAAAAATACAGACCACATATGTTTGAAGATATTATATTAGATAGTCTAAATAAAAAATTATTTGATAATATAATATCTTCAAATACATTCCCTAATTTATTATTACATGGTCCACCGGGTACAGGTAAAACTACAACCGTTATAAATTTAATAAATAAATATCAAAATAAATATGATCAATTAAATAAATCTTTGATTATTCATTTAAATGCGTCTGATGATAGGGGTATTGATATTATTAGAAATAATATATATAATTTTGTTCACTCGAAAAATTTATTTACTGTTGGAATAAAATTTGTAATATTGGACGAGGTAGATTATATGACAAAAACAGCACAACAGGCATTAAAATGTTTGGTTCAAGAAAATATATTAAATGTCAGATATTGTTTAATATGTAATTATATTAGTAAAATTGATTATTCTTTACAATATGAATTCACTAAAATTAGATTCAATAAATTACCACGAGATTGTATATTTAATTATATTAATAATATTAATATTACAGAAAAATTACATTTAAATACAAAACATATTAATAATATCATTTGTTATTTTGATTATGATATTAGAAGTATGGTAAATTTTTTACAAACAAATATTTTTAATAAAATTAATATTATTGAAAAAAATGTTTTCAAAACTTTATATAAATTAAACATTGATTCAGTTACTGATTATAATAAATTTTATAAACAGATTGATAATATAGAAAAAAAATATTCGATTAATAAAACTACAATACTTAAAGAATATATGAATTATCTTTTTAAAAATGAAAAACATTTATTAAATAAATATATAATAAATAACATAGAATTTATAATTCATAATTTAGAAAATTATGAACTCTGTATTGGTTACATATATTATTTGCTATACGATTATAATCAATCTATAATTTTATTAAATATAAAAACACAAACTTAAATCTTAAAATATAGTCTCTTTATTGTCATTATGATTATCAAATATATTGTTTAAATATTTAATTCGGTTTTCTAATCTATATTGCCAATAATTTGGGGGTGAATTTTTTGCAGGATTGAATATATGAATATTTAAACTATATTCATTGTTTATTGCTTTATTTATATTTATTGCTTTATTTGTAGTTTTATTTATAGTTGTCTTAATTTCATCGTTTTTTGTGTTATCATATTTGCATTTAATATTATTATTATTAATATTTTTACTAATAATTTTATTATTAGTAATGTTGCTAAAATCGTACATATTTAGTTCTTCTGTTAATAGAGAAACCATATTTAAATATATTGTAGAAAATAATTTTTAAGATTATTATTTATTATATTAAATAATATTATTAAAAATATTATTAAAAATAATTGAAATATATTTATTATATAAAATATAATTAAATATATGTCATTAGACGATGAATGGTTAAATTTCTTGGATAATAATATAAATATAAGTAACTGTAATATAAAAAATAAAGAACCTGATTTTAAATCTAACAAAACTTTAAATCAAAGTGATGCTCAATGTTTAGAAAAAAAAATTATTCCTAAATGTGGTGAAATTTATATATCGACAAAAACTAAGATAGTTTATTTAAATACAAATATTGATATATATGATACATTTTGGAAATTACCAGTAATTGATTATGATTTACAAAAAAAGGGTATTATAAAAAAACAAATCAAGATTTCATCTATTAATAAAGATGAAATCGCAATTATAGATAATTCACTGGAAAAAGAAACATCCGTTTCTTGCAAAATACTGAGCCATATAGATAATCCTAATGGTATAATTAAATATAAACATGTGCGAAAAATAAGCATTGGTATTAGTAAAAAAGATCTTATATATTTGAGGAGCAAAGAAAAAAGCGCTTTTTATAATTGTTTTGTGATTGTCTTACGTACTATTTATAATGATAGTTTTAAAGAATTTCATGTTAAAATATTTAATACTGGAAAATTAGAGATTCCTGGAATTCAAAATGATAAAATGATGTATATAATTATAACTGATATAATTGATATATTACGGAATATTGTAAATGATTCAATAAATTATTTAGAAAATAGAATAGAAAATATATTAATTAATTCCAATTTTAATTGTGGATTTTATATAAATAGAGAAAAATTGTTTGATATACTTAGATATAAATATTATATTAACGCGTGCTATGACCCTTGTTCATATCCAGGAATACAATGTATGTATTATTATGATAATAATACAAACAATGATAACGTAGTTACTACTGAAAAAAAAAAAATTACAAAAATTTTATCTAAACAAGAAATTAAAGATTCAAATATATTTAAAATTTCTTACATGATATTTAGAACAGGAAGTATTTTAATTGTGGGGAAATGTGATGATATAATGTTAATGACTGTATATAATTATATTAAAGAAATATTATATAATGAATATGATGCAATAGTTGTAAAAAACAATGACCCCGTAGTAAGTAAAGAAAAAAAATCATTAAAAAAGAAAAAAAAAATTATATACATAACTTCATAAATTATTTAATAATGCGATAATATTTAAATTATCCTTACATAATTTATCACCATGGTTTTCGTCTATTAAATTATTACATTTTAATTCATTAAAATACATTTTTTTTGTTATATATTTATCTATTAAATTATATAAATTTTTATCTAATATTTCAGCAAACATTTTATCATAAACTATATTATTCACAATTTCATTTATTTGTGTTAAAAAATTTAATATATTATTCAAATAAATTTTACTGTCATCATTATCGAGAAGTGTTAATGGGTAGATTTTTTTTATTAATTTATATATATTGCTATATTTATTTGAAATATATTTATTAATTTCATCATCATTTTCATTCTCATTTTCATTTTCATTTTCACCTATATTTATATTATTGTCGTTTAAAGAGTAATAGTATTTATTACTTTTAATAATAATTACCAATTTATTTATTATTTTTATATATATATTTATTAAATTTAACTTATTATTTTCATGTAAATTATTATCACATATTAAATTAGTTTCAAAACTAAATATGGTTTTTTTATAGCAAAATATTATAGCATCTTTTAATGACAATTCAAAACTGTTTTCATTATTATTTGTAATATATAGTTGATTTATAAATTCAATATAATATATATATCCTTTTTCTGTAATATTATATATATCAACTAAATTATCTAAATACAATAAGGATATTACATATATATTAAAAATAACAGTTAATCCTCGTATAAATACATAATCAAAATTTGTTATATTTTGATATAAATGTATATTCTTATAAAAGAATTGGGTATAATGGTTGACTATATTTAAATATTTATTTATTATTTCATTTATATCAGTATTGATCATTATATACTACTATTTAAAAACTCTAATATATTTTATTATTTAATAATTAAATAATAATATTATTTTTATTAAAAAAGTATTTAATATAAATAATAATATTATTTTTATTAAAAAAGTATTTAAAGTTTCTGATTAATAAATTATATAAAAAATGTCCACAACTGATAAAGACAATCAACAACAACTACAATTGCCACCCGTTATTATATGGAATCACATTGCTAAAATATCTATCACAGAAGATAAACCAATCATGTTAGATTATTGGTTAGATTCATTAGAAAAAAATGTTCTTATTGGTTTAAAAGAAAATAAAGAAAAACTTCTTGTTAAAAATAGCGAAGAATACACTAGTCCAATTGCCAAAATATATAAAGTAGAGACTGTATATATTATCTGTACTGAAAATTCTATATATATTACTTCATCTAATATAGATACCAGAAAAATTTCATCATAATTAATTAATCACTGTATTTAATATAATATATTATATTATATTTATTACGGTCATATTTTATTTTGCTAAAATAATTAATATTCTTAAATCTACAAATTTGTCTTATTACTGTTAATAAATTATTATAACTTATTTCTCTTTCTAAATAAAATATTTTCGATTTTCTATAATATAATTTTAAAATATCATAAAATTCTTGAATAATATTATTATATTCATATTTTTTGAATATTAATTTATTTAATACTAAATATTCATTTTCAATAATGCAATTTATTTTTAAAAAATCATATAAAATATTGCTGGATAGATCCTTTTTAAAAATAATATAGCTCATATTATATTATTCGATATATAATATTTAATTTAAAGTATTTATAATATTATTTGTCATGAAAATTAATTCTATATTTTCTTCATGTATATTATAAAATATATTGATATATTTACATAAAATTTTTATTATTTCATATTTATTTTTATTATCAATATTACTATACTGTTTTATGTATAATACTAAACCGTCTAATATATCTATTACTGAATAACCTTTATCGTAAATATTTAAAATATAGGCTATTGCATTTTCCAAATCATTTTTTACACATAAATCTATATAATTATTATAATCGTCAAATAATACATTACAAGAAATGTTTTTTAATAATTTAATATTAATATTTTCATTTATTAATAATACCTTCTCTATATAATTAATTAAATTTGAAATAGAATAATTGGATAAATTTAATAAATATTTTTTACATTCGATATCTGTATCTATATTCTCATTTATCAATATATTATCCAATATTTTAGATAAAAATATTTTATCTATATTTTCGATGTTAATTATTTCTAATTTATTTTTAATGTTGTTATTTATTTTTAACATATCCGAACAAGAAATTATAAAATTAATATTTTTATAATTATTTATAAAATTATTAAATATTTGTTGACTTTGTTCATTTAATAAATCCATATCATCAATTACTATTGTTTTTTTTTTATTTTTTATACTATATGATGTTTGACAAAAATTTTTAACATCATTTCTATAATAATTTATTCCTTGATCTTTTAATAAACTTATATATAAAATATGATTGTTTATTATATCATTATCATTATTATAATAATGATTTAATATTACATTTATAAGACTTGATTTTCCAGACCCTATATTACCCCATATAAGTAAATTTATATTACTAGTCTCGATCAATTTATTCATTAATATTTTTGAAAAACTATTTAGATTAAAATCTTCAAAAGATACTGGTTTATATTTTACAACTTTTAATTGATTCATTATTAATTTAATATTTAATTAAGTAAAATATTTAAGTTTTAATATTATATTTAATATATGTTAAATGATATTAATAATGATGTAAAATATTATGAATTATTAAACATTGATATTAATTCAGATATGAGTCAAATAAAAAAAGCTTATAGACAATTGTCTATTAAATATCACCCGGATAAAAACTCTGGTAACTCAGAATTATTTAAAAAAATTACAGCCGCTTACGAATATTTACTTAATAAAAATAATAATCATGAATGCAAAAATAATATAAATTCTCACGCATTAACCTCTATAATACCTGATAATATCAATAATAATTCACATAATTATAATCTACACGAAGATATTCATAATAATATTACAATTACTTTTGAACAGTCATTTCTTGGTGCAAATATACCAATTAATATAACAAGAAAAATATTTATTAATAATACAATATTATCAGAAAATGAAACTATATATATTAAGATACCAAAAGGTATCGATCATAATGAAATAATTATTTTAGAAAAAAAGGGCAATTTCTATAAAGATTTTCAAAGTAATATAAAAATTATTATTAACTTAAAAAAACATAATTGTTTTGATAGAAATGGTTTAGATTTAATATATAATAAACAATTATCTTTCAAAGACTCGTTGGTTGGATTTTCTTTCATATTGAAACATTTGAATAATAAATGTTATAAAATTAGTAATATTAAAGGTGAACTCATACATAATAAAAGTTCAAAAATATTAGCTGATATGGGATTTGACAGGGATGGGTATATGGGTAATTTAATTATAAATTTTAATATAAATTATCCCGATTTTTTATCAGATGAAATTATTTCAAAACTAAAAGAAATTTTATGAAGTTTTACATAAAATATTTTATAAATTTTAAAATATTTTATAATTTTTATGTTTATATTTATATAATTTTTAATTTTAATTATTTGAAAGTAATAGATATTTTGCTATATTTGTATTAGATTCTAATATATTTTGTACATTCAAATGTACAAACCAATTATATGTGTGTCTTTTTAATAATTCTTCTCTGGGTATATATAACCCATATGAATTTATATTTAAATCTAAATAACTACTTCCTAAAAGTCGATCTAGTCCTATCATTTTATTATCTGAATCTTTTGTTCCTATAAATGTGCCATCAATATAATTAATTTCTTCATTTTGAGTACTCGAATAAAGCCATTTATTTATTAAATCCGTTATTATTGTTTCATTTGTAAAATCTTGATTTACCAATATTTCCAAATGTTTACCGAACTCGTGCATTTTTTGACAATTTTTAACACATCCTATAAATTTGGTCGATGGCATAAAATTCATTATATGTGAATTACTTGAATTATTGGAAAATTCAGCTACACACATTTTATTTGTTTCAAGAATTTTATCATATATTGGTTTTAACGATTTAAATAATATGAACGAATTTTCTATTAATAAACCACCGTAATTATATAATACTTTACATAATGCTAAAGTTCTAACATAACTTTTATGTGGATCAGAAATTTTATTTATTTCTACATTCCAATCCGGTAATAATTTCTCAAAAGAATCATCGTCTATTAATACTATATGAAAATAATCATTACATTTATTAATTATTGATCTTATTGTTAAATATAGATAATCTTGATTTAATTCAGTTGAATTACGTGATCCAAACGATGACCATTTTCTAGAATTTTGTTTATATTCAACGTGTACCCATAATATCGGTTTTTTTATCGAACTCAAATTATCAATTGTATTATATTCTTGTTCGTTTAATAAATATTTTTTGATTATATTTAACTCGTTTTTTTTATCACTATTTTCTACATTTATTTTAAATTTATCATATATATATCCTGCTGCCAATATTAATAATATACTAATTACTAAATTTTTGTAATCTATCTTATAATTCATCATATTATATATTTACAAATAATAATTATTTGTATTTTTTAAAATTATTAGTTTCACATTAATTTTTTAATTGTTTGAGAGAAGACCACCATAATTTATTTGCCTTCTCTGTTTCTTGTTGTTGTTTAGCTAATTTAAATGCTCTTTGTGAACTCACAAAATTTTCATTGTATTTATTTGCTGATAGAAATCTCTCATTTTCTCTTTCACTCAATGGATTTAATGTTTGCTGCGCTCTTTTTTCTCTTATATCTTCCATTGATGAATACTGGGGTTTATAATCGTCTTTTGTTACCGGAACCACAGATTCTTCATGTGCCTTTTTTAAATCTTCATATGGTAATTTACTAAACATTCCAGACGAATATTCAACCGGTTTACTATTAGTCAAATCACTATAACTATCATTATTAAATTCTTGTATATTATTATAATTAGTAAGTGAATTATCTCTCAATATTTTTTTCTTTTTCTCTATAGCTGCATTAATTTCATCTTTATTCTTACAATTTTCTAAATTTACGTCATCGTTCGATTTTAACCAATCCCCATATCCACCTTTATCGTCTTCGTTTTCTAATTTTACTTTTTCAAATAATTCATTAAACCATTTATTAAAATTTTGATCTAAATTCTTATTTTTTTTCAATCTATTTATTAATTCTTCGTTATTATCATCTTTTGTAACCAAATATTCAGTATTTTGTTTAGTTATGTCAAAACTTTCTGAAGCATTTGCTTTCTCTCTAAATTCATATACAGAAAATAAAATTTTGTATGCCGCACTAAAAAAAAGAAAATATTTTTTATCTAATTTTGATTTATCGGGATGCATCATAAAAACATATTTTTTTGCTTTTTTTAATTCATTCTCTCCGAAATTTATATCAATTTGAAATAAATTCAAAATATCTTGATACTCATAGTTATCTATATTTAAATCTAGCGAATCCATATTAATATCTATACTTTATTAATATTTTTAAATATATATTATTAGCTTATTTAGTGATTATAATAATATAACTATAATATA
>TARA_B110001450_G_scaffold37955_1_pt1 | contig 10045 bp, 6 predicted proteins | sample TARA_B110001450 | Tara Oceans TARA_B110001450 (sample SAMEA4396538) | marine metagenome | biome: Polar Biome; feature: [SRF] surface water layer (ENVO:00010504); material: water (ENVO:00002006), including particulate matter (ENVO:01000060) such as... | depth 5 m | reverse complement strand
GTGACGGATTCGGACGATGACCCATACACAGTTTTGAAAGGTTTTTTCTGGGCTCATATCGGTTGGGTGATGGTCTCTCAAGAAGAAGCAGTTGTCGAAAAAGTTGACGACCTGCAAGACGATCCAATCCTTGCGTTCCAAGACCGACACATCTTCCTCCTTGGTTTCCTCGTTGGAATGATCCTGCCCGGTGTTGCCGGATGGTACTTCCTCGGTGGCGTCGCAGGATTCTTGGGTGGTTTCATTTGGGGTGGCTTGTTCCGAATTGTGATTGTTCACCACGCTACATTCTTGATCAATTCAGCAGCCCACACATGGGGCACACAGCCCTACTCAACGGCAAACACCTCCAAGGACTCGCCGTTGCTTTCCCTGTTCACCTACGGCGAAGGCTACCACAACTTCCACCACACCTTCCAAGCCGATTACCGCAACGGTCACAAGTGGCATCATTGGGATCCAACCAAGTGGTGGATTCGAGGCTTTTCCTTCATCAAGGTGACAAGTGGGCTCCATAAAATTCCTGACAAGACCATCGAAAGCAGAAGGATGAAAACCACATACGAAAAGATCGCTCGAGAGGAAAACAAAGAATTGCAGGAAAGTGCAATGAGTTTTGTTGACCGTCTGCGCAGCAGTTACTCGCAACTCGATGCACATCGAAAGGCCTTGAAGGATGCAAAGCAGAAAAAGACTGGCGTTTCAAATGAAAATCGTAAATCCATGTGCATTGATCTCAAGCATGAAATCAAGCAAACAAAGCAAGCCATTGCCCAAATACGGAATGAGTTCCAACAATGGATGAATGGTTTGCCTACAGCAGCCTGAGCGTGCATGGCCACTCATGTGGCTCATTCAACGAAGTTCTTCCATCGGCGCATGTAATCGATGAACACCGGGGAAAGGCCGGCATCTGCTAAATGTTCTGCCGAAAACGGTGGCCGTTGAGGGTCATAGGCCCCATTGGCGAGGTGGACTGGCCAATCAGGGTGTCCAATGGCTACGCGCCCAACACCAACCAAATCAGCCCCTTCATCGAGCACGAATTGTGCGTCATTTGCCGACCAAACTGCGCCTGTAGAGATTAAAGGAAAGCCGTTGGGCACAGCATCTGCAAAGCGTTTTGTCATGAGCCGCTCATCCTCATCTTCGACGTCTTGAAACACATCCCAGCAAGAAATATGCAATCCATCAATCTCAGCCCGAGCGAGGTCTTCAGCCAACCGCAGGCTTTCATCCAGATGAATGCCCATCTTTTCGATCAGTGGAGAGATTCGAACAAACAGCAAGAACTCGGGAGGGGTGCAAGCGCGAACCGCCTCAATAATAGCAAACAAGAAACCAATTCGTGCCCGATATGAACCACCCCATTCATCCTCTCTGCGGTTGGTTTGTTGACCAAGAAATTGACAAATAAGGTAGGAGTGAGCCCCATGCAGTTCCACACCGTCAAAGCCTGCCACATGACAACGGCGTGCTGCATCTGCAAAATCTTCTACCAACTTGCTGACTTCTGGCCCTGACAAGGCACGGGTTGAACCTTCCATACCCGCCTCGGTGTTGACGCTGGCTGAAACGGGTTGTACTCCGTTAATTGCTTCCGGCGCACGCATGCCTCCGTGGAATATTTGGACGAGGCTAAGCGCTCCATGCTGGCGGATTCCGGTTGCCATTTTGGTGAGACCGGGCAATTGATGATCGCCCCATACACCCATTTCCCCTTCCCAGCCGCGCCCCTTTTCAGTGACGTTGGCCGCCGCTGTGGTGATGATTCCGAACCCACCTTGGGCCCGCAAAGTGAGCCAACGAATCTCTTCGTCAGAAAGTGTTCCATCTTCGTGGCTTTGTTTGTTGGTCATCGCTGCCAAGACAGAGCGGTTGCGAACGGTCCGGCCGGTCCGTGGCAGAACAAAGGCATCGGATGGGGCCGCCATGTTCCAATCACGCTATTCCGATTCTTGACCGTTGGCATTGTCTGACGATGCAAGGGTGGCCGAAGTTGGATTGGGTTTGTTCGAGGAAGTGAACAGATTCTCAAGCCATTTTGGTGACCACCAGTTCCATTTGCCCATGAGGCGCATAGTGGAGGGAACAACCAGGGCCCGAACGAGGGTTGCATCGATGAGGATGGCAAGAGCGAGGCCCAAACCAATCTGCTTGAGGATGACAACCGATGACAAACCGAAAGCGCTGAAGACAACGACCATGATGGCAGCAGCCCCGGTGATGAGACCTCCTGTCTTTTGCAACCCGCTTGCAACAGCTTGGGTGTTGTCGCCTGTTCGCTCCCATTCTTCATGGATCCTCGACAACATCAGCACTTCATAGTCCATGGACAACCCGAAGACAATACAGAACATGATGACGGGGTTGCCTGAATCGATGGGCTGCGGAGTGAAGTTCAACAAATCAGCACCATAACCCCATTGGAACACCCAAACAAGCATACCAAAGGAGGCTGAGATTGAAAGAATGTTCATGGCAATCGCCTTGATTGGTATGATGACTGACTTGACTTGCATGAAAATCAAGAACATCGTAGCGATAAGAATGAAAGCAAGAGCACGAGGAAGATTGTCGGCAATGGCTTGGAGATTGTCAGCGTTGTAGGCAGCAAAACCTGCGACAACGAGTTGGTCCTCTTCGCCGGTCATCTCTTCCAAAAAGGCGTCGCGGTTCGATCGGATGTCTTCCACAACTTCACGAGAAGCAACATCGGTTTGCGCTCCGACAAGTTGCAACGAAATCAAAGTGGCATTTTCTCCAACAAGCGCCGCCCTGAGGCTTTCTCGAACTGCGGATTGCTCAACAGGCATCATCTCTTCAGGAGCCGCCCAGAAATCGAGAACTTCCTGAACGGTCATTTCTGGACTTGGCAAACCGACACCGATACCGCCAGAAACCCTTGCGTCACCGAGCCAATCCGAAATGTAGGCATGCTGCGCCCTCAAGTTTGCCTCACTCAACGGGTCTGCTCCATCTGTTTCAATGACGAGGGCGATTGAGTTGGCCGCTTGATCTGGCCACTGTTCATCGATCAGTTCCATGCCTTGACGGGTCTCGTCATCGGGCGGGAGAGCCGCCCATGAAGAGAGCGAGAACTCAGCGTATGCAAATGGAACACCTGCGCCGATTAAAAGGATCAAAACAGGAATGAGAACGGTCCACGGCCTGTCCATGACTCGCTTTGCCACCGTCGCCCACACGCCGTCGTCCTTCGCGCTCATGTCAAAGGCAAACGGCACTTTCCATTTGTTGACCCTCGGACCAAGCATGGCCATGACTCCAGGCAGAACGATTGTTGAGTACACCATCGCGATGAACACCGCAATGGTACCCCCGATGCCAAGAGATGGCAGCGAAGTGTTGGTGAAGAACAGCATACCCATCAAGCCGATGGCCACGGTGACGCCTGAGTAAAACACAGCCTTTCCAGCGGTAGCGCTGCTCATGGCCGTTGCGGTTCTCACGTCGTGGCCACGGTCAAGTTCCTCTCGGAAACGATTCACGAGGAACAGTGAGTAATCTATAGAAACGCCAATTCCGATTAAAGAAATGATGTTTGTTGCGTAGACGGTCACGTCCGTTACGTTCGACAACCAAACGGTCATACCGATCGCCGCAAGAACGGTACCTAGGCCAACGCCAACGGGCAACAAAGCAGCCATGATCGATCCAAAGACGATGCCAAGAATCAAGATTGAGAGTGGGCCAGATACAATTTCAGCCTTGACCAAATCGTTCTTGATTCGTTCATCAAACATCCAATCAATAGCAATTCCATCGGTCGCCCACCCCTCAAAATCACCAGAGATACTGATGCTTTCATGCAGGTCGCTCATGATTGCTTTAGCGCCCTTTCTGTCGGTATCGAAATGGATCGTGTTAATGGCGTAATTGCCATCTTCGTCCTCTGCGATGACATCCTTGCGGTCGACTTCTTCAACCAACCAAGAGTATGTGATGGTCACATCCTCATGCGATTCAAAATCCGCTAATGCTTCAATGACAGCAGATTGCCATGCTTCATCTGAATCGTTGTGCATGGAATGGAAGACCACGTAACGGAACATGGGTCCACTTTGCTCGGAATCGGTCTCGAAGCGTTCCGAGATGAGCCGACCAGCGTTGACAGACTCGACGTCATCTTCACCAAAGCCCTCGGCCCAGTCTGCCCCCATGCCAATCAAACTGGTCATAAGAACACAAGAAATCAAACCAAAAGCCACCGTAATTTTACGGTGGTCGTGAATCAACAACCCGAGTTTGAAGAAGAGACGGTCTTTGAGCATCTCAGGGTCAGTAGCGCCTTCCATGGCCGCTCGGACAGACAATAGCATATCAATGAATGTTTGAGATTTGAAGAACAGTTCGAGGTTGTATGCCTCTGGTTTTTGGTGGAAAGCATATGCCTCAAAGTTGATGGTTACAAGAATTCAAATCCTCTTTCTTTTTCAAGGTTCAAACCGTGAGTCCTTTCTTGTAAAAATAATAAATCCGATGGGCGAGGGAGAACCAATGGGTAAAGCAAAAAGCGGGGGCAGCGAGACTCCTGCGCTGCATTTTGCGGGCATTGCTCTCTTTCTTTCCAGCAGCATGTTGTGGCTGTACCGCCATGACTTGATTCGAATCAATTACATCATCGGAACCATCTTGATGTTCAGAGCGGCCGAGTATGGAATTTCCAAATCTTCGCTCTTTGCAGAGAATGAGAGCACTCTTGAATCATCCAGCCTCCTCCGTCGAGCGAAAATATATTCTACGCTGGTTGCTTTATCGCTGATGTTTATACTGGTGTCTGCGACGCTGTTCCTGCAATTCTCACAGCAAGTTGGTGGCGACCCTGAACCTTATGATTCTGAAAACTACTATGACGGATCGTTCCACAACCGAGAAGAACTGGATGCTGGAGATGGTTTCACTCTTCAAACGGCCGTGGACTATTTGATCGATGATGGGAGCAGGGCGCCAGGTTCAGTCCTACCTTCAATTGAATTTACCCCGATGAACATCACCGGAGAGGAGTTGGGCATCACATGGTTTGGGCATTCGTCCATTCTCCTTCAAACAAAGAACATCACCCTCCTGTTTGACCCAGTGTTCGGGGAAGACAACACAGACCCACTGTTCTTTGGCCCCTCCCCGTTCGATTACGAACATGACTACCAACTCCAAGATTTACCGCACATCGACTATGTCTTCATCTCGCATGATCACTATGACCACTTGGATATGGGGACGGTCAAATTCCTCAACACTTCGGAGTACATTGTCCCCCTTGGTGTGAAAGCTCATTTGATTGAATGGGGCATACCAAAATCGAACATCCAAGAGTTTGACTGGTATCAAGAAGCCAACATTTCGGAAGAAATGAGCGTGGTCTTCACGCCTTCCCAGCACTTCAGCGGCAGAGGGCTTTCTCCTGACAACACCCTTTGGGGGTCTTGGGCGGTCTACATCAATCAACATAGGTTGTACTTTAGCGGCGATGGCGGATATTCGAGTGAGTTCTCCAAAATTGGCGAGGCGTACGGGCCTTTTGATATCGCCTTCATTGAGGCTGGACAATACGATGAGGCATGGGCCGATGTGCACATGTTCCCAAACCAAACTGTGCAAGCTGCCATCGATCTCAAGGCCGCAACTTTACTTCCGATTCACAACACCAAATTTGTTCTTGCTCTCCATGGATGGGATGAGCCGCTTGAAGAAGTGACGTTGGAAGGCCAAAGAAGAAACGTGAGTGTAACAACCCCGATGATTGGAGAAAGTTTTGTTTTGGGCCAAGCCATGCCAAACGAGCTGTGGTGGAGGAATGTTTCCGTGTATGAGCCCCCGTTCCTCAAAGAAAGTTCATTCATTGGCACTGCGATGTATACCTCGATGATTGCCGCGCTCGTGATGATCCGTTTGGATTCATCAAACGGTAAAAAACGGATCGAACTCACATACGAGGATTGAAAGCCAGCCCTACCTTGACAAGAGCATGGAACGAGCGTTGCTGGGCGGAGGTTGCTTTTGGTGCACTGAAGGTGCGTACAAGGGATTGTATGGGGTTGAATCTGCATTGCCAGCCTACGCAGGAGGGTTTGATCCAAATCCACGCTATGAGCCAGTTTGTTCTGGAACGACAGGCCACGCTGAAATTGTCGAAGTGGTTTTCGACCCTGATTTGATTCCATTCGAAACCATTCTTGAAGTGTTCTTCACCGTTCACGACCCAACCCAACTCAACCGTCAAGGCAACGACATCGGCACTCAATACCGAAGTTGCATTATGCCAACAACCGAAGCTCAAGGTGACACAGCGCGCAAGGTGATTGAGTCAATGCAGCCCCTCTTTGACGCACAAATCGTCACGACAATCGAAGAGGCGACTCACTTCACAATTGCAGAAGAGTACCACCATAATTACTACGCTCGCAACCCCGCACAAGGCTACTGCATGGCAGTCGTAGGCCCAAAGATCAACAAGGTTCGCGCCAAGCACGCTCATCTCTACACAGCGTGATGTTGAAAGGGCGGCTCTCACACCCCCGATGCATGGTGAACAATGTTCCTCGCCCACCGACCCCACTGAACGAACCCGTCCTCGGCTACCTACCTGGCAGTCCTGAACGAGCAGCTCTTCAAATTGAACTCGATCGCCAATCCGCTGAAATCATTGAAATTCCATGCATCATCAACGGTAAGGAAGTCTTCACTGGTGATGTGGTTGAGCAAGTGATGCCTCACGATCACAGCCACGTCATTGCACGCGTTCACATGGCAACCAAGGCCAACGTCGAGGAGGCCATCCAAGCCTCACTCGATGCACACGACATGTGGTCAAGCATGCCATGGGAAGCACGCTCTGCAATTTTCCTCAAGGCAAGTGAATTGCTCCGTGGCGAATACCGAGCCAAAATCAACGCAAGCACCATGCTCAACCAGTCGAAGACATGCCATCAAGCAGAGATTGATTCGGCTTGTGAACTGATCGACTTCTGGCGCTTCAATCCAAATTATGCTCGCCAAATCTACGAAGATTTGCAACCACCAATGTCCCCGTCAAGCATGTGGAACTCAAGCGAAGTACGACCTTTGGAAGGATTCGTCTTTTCGGTCACCCCGTTCAACTTCTCCAGCATCGCCGCTAACCTCCCATCGAGTGCAGCAATTATGGGCAACACAGGCGTATGGAAGCCAAGCCGCAACTCGTATGTTTCGAACTACCTCTTGATGCGCCTGATGATGGATGCTGGCCTGCCGGCTGGCGTCATCAACTTCGTACCAGGCAAGGCAAGCATGGTTGGCGACACGGTGCTTGCTCACCCAATGCTTGCTGGAATTCACTTTACCGGCTCCACCAACGTCTTCCGCAAGATGTGGCGAGATGTCGCAAACAACCTCGAGAACTACCGTTCCTACCCACGCGTGGTCGGAGAAACCGGTGGCAAAGACTTCATCGTCGCACACCCAGATTGCGACGAGCGAGCCCTCGTCGTGGCCATGCTCAGAGGTTCCTTTGAATTTCAAGGCCAGAAGTGCAGCGCTTCAAGCCGTGCTTACGTACCCGCCTCCGTTTGGGGACGCATCAAGGACGAGTATTGCGCTGAAGTCGGTAAAATCACCATCGGTGATCCACGAACATTCACCAACTTCATGTCCGCTGTCATCGACAAGAAATCCTTCGACAACATTTGCGGCTACATCGACCGGGCAAAGGCAGACCCTGGCTGTGAAGTCGTGACTGGCGGAGGCTATGATGGCTCCACTGGTTACTTTGTGGAACCAACAACCATCGTCTGCAGCGACCCGCATTATGAGTCGATGGCAGAGGAAATCTTTGGCCCAGTGCTTTCAATTCACGTGTACCCTGATGATCAATACGAATCAATCCTCAAGACCTGCGATGAAACCTCCGAATACGCATTGACTGGCTCCATCTTTGCCACCAAGCGTGAAGACGTGCTCACCGCCATGAAGACCCTGCGTTACGCGTCTGGAAACTTCTACATCAACGACAAGCCAACCGGCGCCGTTGTTGGCCAGCAACCCTTCGGCGGCGCTCGTGGCAGTGGAACCAACGATAAGGCCGGTTCGCCGCTCAATTTGCTTCGCTGGGTGTCCCCTCGTTCGATCAAGGAAACCTTTGCACCACCTCATGAATGGGGCTACGGCTTCCTAAGCGAGTGAATGCTTACTTCTTCTTCTGGACGTTGTTGACGGCCTCCGTCAACACCTTTGGAGCAAACCTTTGGCTGACCAAGGAAATCAGCCACCAGCCAACGCTGAGCACCGGCGTTACAACAAGGAAAGTCAGGCCGAGCCACATGACGATGTTTCCGTCCGTGTTGCCCCAAGCCCACATGGCCACCCAGACAAGAGCGATCAGAAAAAACAAGCGAGCGGCCTCGCTTGGCGTCGACCATCCCCTGTGATCGGTACGCGGTGCAAACAAGAATTCCATGACCGCCATGGATATGGTTTTGTGATTTCATTGATGAAGGCATGTTTTGTCCATGGCCAACAGCCGGTGGTTTCTTGTGTGGTGGATTGGAGCCCCAACCCCGCAATGATGAATGCTTTGAGCCGACTGCTGAATTTATTTTAGTGACGACTGATGGGCGAACTGAGCGGGACCTTTCTTGGGTAAGGATTCAAAGCGAAGCCCCTCTATGGTGGATTCAATGCAGAGCGTCCCCGTCATTCCGCTCTCGCCTGCACCAGCAAACCTGATCCTTGCCCACACCTCGAGGCCATGGAAAACCGTTCGCTCGATGCTTGGTTTGGTTGGACTGCTTTTCATTCTCACCAACATTGCGCCGCTGTTTCTTGCTGGATTTTTGGACTCGGATTTTGATGGAACGCCCGGGCCTGCAAATCCATACTACGTCTTGGGTGCATCCTTGTGTTCGATTCCAATCCTTGCACTGTTGGGATTCCTGCGCCGTCCCAGATTGACTCATTTGATTCGCGCCGCCCCTCATTCGGGTGGACATATGCTGTTTCAAATGCCAGGCAGTGCCCTTTTGCAATCACCCATACCGGTGCAGTTAGTCCATCATATCGTCCATGACTCGGCGCCGTTAGAAATGCCTTCACGCAAGGCGCTTTGGGGCTTATTTTTTGGTGGGGTATTCACCTCGAGCGTATGCCTCTTCCCCCTGTTAATTCTTGGCCTTACCCCGTTAACGCTGATCGTTTTTCTTACCATTCTCGTTCCTGCATTCCTGATTGGGTTCTCAACACCGGTCTTTGCGTGGTGGGCCACATTGACGCACTATTTCGGCTTGCAAACTTCTCGGAGGTTAGCCGAGTGGATGCTGATCGCTGGCATGCTCTCAACGATTCCTGCAATCATGATCAATTCGAACATAGCCCCGCTGATGATCGATGCGCTTGGATTGAGCATGACCAGTGAGACATCGCTTGGTTATGGATTAATTCTGATGGTCAGCGCCCCTGTTGGCGAAGAATTGTGCAAGGCTGGAGCGGTGTATGCCCTCGCTCGTTTCATCGATTCGCCTCGACGAGGGTTTCAGATTGGTTTCACGGTGGGCCTTGGATTTGCTCTTCTTGAGAACATGAGTTACATTCTCATGACCTTTGGAGCGCTGGAAGCAAGTTCGATTACCTTTGGATTTACTTCGATCATTCGAGGCATTGGCAGCATTCCTGGCCACGGCATCTGGACAGGGATTTCGGGCTACGCTATTGGCTGCCACCTCACCCTTCGAAGACCTGCCGCACTGATGAGCATCGATGGGTCGAATCAAGGAACTTCGGAAGTCAAACAATGGATGCTCACCGATAAAAAAACAGGCGAAGTGTTGTCCGCATCCAGCGCACCTCACCAAGCAATAGAAATTCCACGATGGTTGTGCAGTTCACCACAACAAGGCCTCGAGTTGCCAAAAAAACCCCTCGCTGGAATCGCACTTGCCATCGCTGGTCATGCCTTTTGGAACGGAAGCTCATGGACGCTCGGGGTCCTTGGTGAAAGCATGCATTGGGCGGCATACCTTTTCTTGATGTTGGGATGGATTGTGTTCCTTATTTT
>TARA_B110001450_G_scaffold35997_1_pt1 | contig 10045 bp, 6 predicted proteins | sample TARA_B110001450 | Tara Oceans TARA_B110001450 (sample SAMEA4396538) | marine metagenome | biome: Polar Biome; feature: [SRF] surface water layer (ENVO:00010504); material: water (ENVO:00002006), including particulate matter (ENVO:01000060) such as... | depth 5 m | reverse complement strand
TCCATTTTATCTTTTAATGCTTGTAAAGCATTGTTAGCATCTCCTAAAGTAGGCTTGTCAGCAGCAGCTACTTTCTTAGCAGCAGCTTTAACAATTTTCTCCTCTTCTTCTCTGAATAATGCTGTATGTGAAGCTACAACTCTTTTAAAATCTTTATTAAATTCAATGATTTTAAATTCTGCAGAATCTCCTTTTTTCAATTTAGATCCATCTTCTTTCTCTAAGTGACGAGAAGGAATAAATGCAACGATGTCTTCATTTATAGTAACAGTTGCTCCTTTATCTACCATTTCATCAATAGTAGCAGTATGAACAGTTCCTAAACCAAATTCAGCTTCATATTTATCCCAAGGATTATCTTGAGTTTGTTTGTGACCTAAAGAAATTTTTCTTCCTTCAACATCTAATTCTAATACAACAACATCTAATTTGTCTCCTACAGAAACAAAGTCAGATGGGTGCTTAATTTTCTTAGTCCAAGATAAGTCAGAAATGTAAATTAATCCATCAATTCCTTCTTCTAATTCTAAGAATACACCGAAGTTAGTAAAGTTACGTACAGTTCCTGTGTGTTTAGAACCTACAGGGAATTTTGTAGTAATATCAGTCCAAGGATCTTGCGTTAATTGCTTGATACCTAATGACATTTTACGATCTTCTCTATCTAAAGTCAATACAACAGCATCAACTTCATCACCGATTTTTACAAAATCTTGAGCAGAACGTAAGTGCGTAGACCATGACATTTCTGAAACGTGAATTAAACCTTCAACCCCTTGAGATACTTCAATAAATGCACCGTAATCTGCAATTACAACTACTTTACCTTTTACTTTATCACCAACTTTTAAATCAGCATCTAAAGCTTCCCATGGGTGAGCACTTAATTGCTTTAATCCTAATTGGATTCTAGATTTCTTATCATCAAAGTCTAAGATTACAACATTTAATTTTTGATCTAATTCAACAATCTCATTTGGATGGTTGATTCTTGACCAAGATAAATCTGTAATATGAACTAATCCATCAACTCCACCAAGATCAATAAACACACCGTAAGAAGTAATGTTTTTAACAACACCTTCTAGTACTTGACCTTTTTCTAATTGACCAATAATTTCTTTCTTCTGGATTTCGATATCAGCTTCAATAAGAGCTTTATGAGAAACAACAACATTTTTAAACTCGTGATTGATTTTTACAACCTTGAATTCCATTGTTTTGTTTACATACTGATCGTAATCTCTAATTGGCTTCACATCAATTTGAGAACCTGGTAAGAATGCTTCAATACCAAATACATCAACGATCATACCACCTTTAGTTCTGCATTTTACAAAACCATTAACGATTTCACCAGTTTCATGAGCATTATTTACTCTGTCCCAAGCTTTGATTACTCTTGCTTTTCTGTGAGATAATACTAATTGACCAGTTTTATCTTCTCTAATATCAACAAGAACCTCTACTTTGTCTCCAACTTTTAAATCTGGGTTATAACGAAACTCATTTAATGAGATTACACCTTCAGATTTAGCATTGATATCAATAATAGCTTCTCTTTCAGTTAAGTGAACTATTGTACCTTCAACTACTGTATCATCTTCCGTGTCTACAAAGTTTTCTGCTACTAATTTTTCAAACTCTTCTAATACTGCATCTTCTACAGGATCAATTCCTTCTTGGTAATTGTGCCAGTTAAAATCTGCTAAAAATTGTTCTTGTGTTTTTGTTTCTTCAGCCATAGCTGTAGTATTAATTTGTATTCTGAGTTGTTAATATGAGTATTTAAGCAGACAACGTCAGAAGTTGTTATAATTAAATTTTTAATACCTTTTCTACCCATTCACGCTAAAAGGAGTGCAAATTTACAACTATCTATTATGATTTACAATTATTTAAGTGTATAATAAATTATATTACAACTGATTTATCAAGAGTTAATTAAGTAAAAAACGTTTTTGTAAATAAACATAAAATGTTATATTTGATTTAATCAATATTAAAAAACAATCAATTATGCCAATAAAAGCAAAGTATCAAGACGTATTAGATTTAGGGGAAAAACTAGAAATTTCAAATGGTGATGTGAATGTTGTCGATGGAGTTTTAAAAGTAAAAGGTACTGCAAAAACTCAATATGAAAAAAACTTAATGTGGGATAGTATCAAAGCAATTGGCGGCGATAACCCAACTGATATACTGGCTAATATTTCAGTAGCAGATGATAGTGTTTATCACAGACACACTGTTGCAAGCGGTGAAACATTAGGAGGTATTGCAAAACACTACTTTAAAAATGCAATGAAATATAAAGAAATTTTTGCAGCTAACACAAATACACTAGATAATCCAGATGTAATAAAAGTTGGTCAAGTTTTAGACATTCCTAACTTATAACATTCCAATTTCACAAAAAAAGGGAAACTTATTAAGCTTCCCTTTTTTTATGAAATTATTTTAAATAATAGATTTTTTTACAAGCCTAAAAATTTTATCAAACTGCTCATCAATTGTTAAACTAGAATTATCAATCTCTGTAGCATCTGGAGATTTTATTAATGGAGAATTTTCCCTATGAGTATCAATATAATCTCGTTCTCTTATATTTTTTAAAACTTCTTCAAAGGTTACCTTATCTCCTTTATTTACTAATTCATCAAAACGTCTTTTTGCTCTAACTTGATCAGACGCTGTCATGAATAATTTTAACTCTGCATTAGGAAATACAACCGTACCAATATCTCTTCCATCCATCACAACACCAGACGACTCTCCTATTTGCTGTTGTTGTTTTACCAATCTATAACGAACTTCAGGAATAGAAGCTATTTTACTAACAAAATTAGAAACATGCATTGACCTTATTTCATTTTCTACATTAATTCCATTTAAATAAACTTCAGCAAATTTCAAATTTGAATTATACTTAAATGAAATGTTTATCTTATTTAATTCTAAAACAAAATCATTAATATTAAAGTGATTTTCAGAAATAAAATTATTATTTAAAGCATACAAAGTTGTAACTCGGTACATAGCACCAGTATCAACATAAACATAACCTAATTTATTTGCTAATTGTTTTGCTAAAGTACTTTTACCCGTTGATGAGTAACCATCAATTGCTACAATAATTTTTTTTTTCTTCAATTTATTTTAAATTTATGTTCAAACCAAAAGTGTGTACGTTTGCTGCAGCGCTAAATTTTTGATAAGCATAATTGACACGAAATCTATTCAGCTTTATACCAAATCCAGCAGTAATTCCTGCAAAAACCCTATTATCTTCAATTTTTAGCTCATACCCTCTTCTAAAATTATAACCAAAACGAAGATTAATTGCTTTTCCATGAAATAATTCTCCACCAACAACTAAATGTTGTGTTAATTTATTAAAAAACGTAATTTCTTCAGGGTTTGAGTTTCCATCTAAATCAATTTGAGCACGTGCAGGATTATCAAAAGACAAATCCCATTGTTGTAAATTTTCAAAAACCACATGCCATTTTAAAGGTAACTTATCTAATTTTCTACCAAAAGCAATATCAAGATGAAAAGGTATGTTTTCTTTTGTATCCTCATAAGCAGTAAATTGCCCACCAATATTAGAGGCTACCAACGTTAATTGTGAATTAGAATTTTTAAAATCATATAGTAAAGCTAAATCAATTGCACCACCAATAGAAGAGTAGGTTTCCAACTTTGAAGATATAAATTTAGTACTTATTCCTGCTTTTAAATCTGAGTTCGGAACAGCATACATATAACCAAAAGTTAATGCAAACTCATTACCCGAAAACTCTCCTGTATCAACTCCATTTGAATCATAACCATCAAAGCTTCCATAATCAATATATGTAATCCCTGCAGAAATAAGATGTTTATTTTTACCAAAACTACTAGCATAGGCAAAACTTCCGTATGTAATATCTGCAAAATAATTAACGAAATTTAAAGCTATTTGACCATCCATTTGACTATTTATTGTAGATGGGTTATGTAATGCTTGAGAAGTGTCCCAATCCATATTAGTTAATACTTTTCCTCCTAAAGCAGCTTGTCTAGGAGACGATATTAAATTCAAAAACTCATAGGTATACTTTCCTCCACTTTGAGCATTCACAATTGATGTACTTAAAACAAATATGAAAATAAAAACTTTTCTAAACATGATTACAAAATAAGTAAAAGTAAAATTTAAATAGGAGATATTTTTAAATTATTTAAAAAAAAAGAGCCTTTTTAAAAGCTCTTTTAGATTATAACTTTTTAGCGTTTTTTACAGGTTGATTTGTAATCGCTAATTTAATAACATCAGTCATTTCAGAAACATAATGAAAAGTTAAACCCTTTAAATATTCAGGTTTTATTTCTAAAATATCTTTTTCATTATCTATACAAAGAATTAGTTCTTTAATTTTCGCACGTTTTGCTGCAAGAATTTTTTCTTTAATTCCTCCTACAGGCAATACCTTTCCGCGTAACGTAATTTCACCCGTCATAGCTAAACTTTTCTTTACTTTCTTTTGAGTAAACAAAGAAACTAAAGAGGTAAGCATTGTGATTCCTGCACTTGGACCATCTTTTGGTGTTGCTCCTTCAGGTACATGAATATGAATGTTATAATTACTAAAAACAACAGGATTAATATTAAAATCTTCTGCATTTGCTTTTATGTATTCCAAAGCAATTGTTGCAGATTCTTTCATGACTTTTCCCAAGTTACCAGTAATAGACATCATACCCTTCCCTTTTGAAAGTATAGATTCTATAAATAATATATCTCCACCAACACTTGTCCAAGCCAAACCTGTCACAACTCCAGCAACATCATTATTTTCGTATTTATCACGTTCTAATCTCGCAGGACCAAGTATATCAATAACATCCCCTTTTGTTATTTTTTTACTATACTCCTCTTCCATAGCTATAGATTTAGCAGCATATCGAACTACTTTAGCTATCTTTTTATCTAAACCTCTTACTCCAGATTCACGAGTATACCCCTCTACAATTAACTCTAACTCTTTCTTACCAATTTTTAAATCATTAGAAACTAACCCATGTTCCTTAAGTTGCTTTGTTAATAAATGTTTTTTTGCAATTTCTACTTTTTCTTCAATAGTATAACCACTTACATTTATAATCTCCATTCGATCTCTCAATGCTGGCTGAATAGAAGATAAATTATTAGCAGTTGCAACAAACATAACTTTTGACAAGTCATATCCCATCTCTAGGAAGTTATCATGAAAATCTGAATTTTGCTCAGGATCCAGTACTTCTAGCATCGCAGAGGAAGGGTCACCTTGATGAGAATTAGAAAGTTTATCAATTTCATCTAATACAAACACAGGATTTGAAGTACCTGCTTTTTTCATACTTTGAATTAAACGACCAGGCATTGCACCTATATATGTTTTCCTATGTCCTCTAATCTCAGCCTCATCTCGCAAACCACCAAGAGAAACTCTAACATACTCTCTACCTAAAGCTTCTGCAATAGATTTCCCTAAAGATGTTTTACCAACTCCAGGAGGACCATACAAGCATAATATTGGAGATTTCATATCATTTCTTAACTTTAAAACTGCTAAGTATTCAATAATACGTTTTTTAACATCTTCTAAACCATGATGATCTCTATCCAGAATTTTTTGTGCTCTTTTTAAATCAAAATTATCTTTAGAAAATTCATTCCATGGTAATTCTAAAAATAACTCTAAGTAGTTACGTTGAATTGAATATTCAGCTACTTGAGGATTCATTCTAGACATTTTTGACAATTCTTTCTCAAAATGATCATTCGTTTTTTTATTCCATTTTTTAGCTTTAGACTTTGAACGCATTTCTTCAATTTCAGCTTCATACGAAACACCTCCTAATTCTTCTTGAATTGTTTTCATTTGTTGCTGCAGAAAATACTCTCGTTGTTGCTGATCTAAATCATTACGAACTTTTGACTGTATATCATTCTTTAACGAAAGTTTTTGCATTTGCATATCCATGTGTTTCAACGTGGCTAGTGCTCTTTCAGAGAGATTTTTAATATCTAATAAAGTTTGCTTTTCTTTCACATTCAAATTCATATTTGAAGATATGAAGTTGATCAAAAAAGCATTACTTTCAATATTTTTAATTGCAAAACTGGCTTCAGATGGAATGTTTGGACTTTCTTTTATAATTCGTAAAGAAAGTTCTTTAATAGAATCTATGATTGCTTTAAACTCCTCCGTTTCAACGGTAGGTTTTTCTTCAGGAAATTCATTAACAGAAGCTATTAGATATGGATCATCACTTAAAATCTCATTAACTGAAAACTTCTTTTTCCCTTGAATAATTACAGTCGTATTACCATCTGGCATTTTTAATACCCTTAATATTTTTGCTACAGTACCAATAGTATTTATATCTTCAATACCTGGGTTCTCAATAGAAGCATCTTTTTGAGCTACCACGCCAATTACTTGCTTGTTATTATAAGCATCGTTTAACAACTTAATTGATTTATCTCTACCAGCAGTAATTGGAATAACAACACCTGGAAACAATACAGTGTTTCTCAGCGGTAAAATTGGTAATTCTTGTGGAATATCCTCTTTGGCAATCTCTTCTTCATCCTCACTTGTCATTAACGGAATAAACTCTGTATCATCTTCCATTCCTTGTAATGACAAACTGTCAATATTTAAAAACTCTGAATTACTCATATGTTATATTTGTCATTCTGTCATTTAACAGAATCGTTATTTTATAGTTATCGCTTATAAAAGCCTTATGATGTTCTGTTTATATTTATATTGTAAAATAAAAAACAACACTTCAAATTATATGACAATTAATATGCCATACAGCAAATACAGGTATAAAAAAAGCAACCAGATGGTTGCTTTTTTTATACCTGTATTATTTTTTTTATTCTGGAACTTCTATATAATTTACATCAAAAGTACCATCAGTAATAATATTCCATTGTGCAGGATCTTCACCAATTGAGGCTGCAATAAAACTATAAGTCCCAACTATTCTTTTCGCTGAAATATCATGTGTAGATATATTTAAACCTCTTTTAACATCAGGTTCAGCATAAGGTACATTAGTAAATGATCCAGAATTAAATTGTTCTGTTGTAAAATCTTTAAAAAATGGATTAGTATTGTCATCAGTTAAAGTAATATCACCATCAGGCCCTACTAACTCATCTCCGTTATTAATAGTATCTCCATCACAATCTGCAGAACTCCATGTTGGATTTGAAGCGTCATACAAAGTATAAAATTCATTCTGAACAGGTAAACATGGATCATTTTTTGAAGCACCACTTACGTCATTAATATCTTCCTGAATATCACTTATTCCATCTCCATCAGTATCAGGACCATTATCCCCATAAGGATCAGTATTATCATCTTCAGTAGCTATATCTCCATCAGGACCATTTAATTCCTCCTCGTTAGTAATCGAGTCACCATCACAATCCCCAGATAACCAAATTGGATTAGTAACATCATACCCTTCATAACCTTGTGGCATAATTGGCGAACAAACATCTTCAGGATCAAAACCTAACTCTAATTCAATTTCATCTAACAACCCATCCCCATCAGTATCAATATTTAATGGCGGAGTAGCTGAACTAGAGAACGAGTTTAAACCTGTAAAATTAAATTCACCTGAAATCAATTTATTTACTTCATCTATTCTTAATGTAATAGTACCACTTTCAATTGTTGGGTCAGCTTCAAAAATACCAGGGAAATTACCTGGTTCTGTATATACGGCTGTATTAAGTGTAGTTGCACCAAAAGTATATGTTCCAGTTTCAATTGTTTGTAAAACAAAATCTAATGATTCACCTCTAGCTCCTTTACCTGCAGAAATTTTAGTTTCATTAGTACTGATTGAAGCAATTGTTCTATCAGAAACCCATTTAGATGAAGATTCATCTATAACCATGTTTAAATCACTTAAAGTTGTAGCTTGAGAAACTGTAATAATTTCTGGCTCAAAATTAGTTACATTTGAATTATACATCGCTGCATATTCATTATCAATAGTTAATGGACCTAATTCATATGGGTTTGTAATGTTATTTGGAGCACTATTAGCAGGTATACGGAGTGTTATTGCTTCGTTAGCTTGTTTTCCTGTTATTAAAATTGAAGATTTTGATTCACCTGTATTTGAGTCAATATAAGACTCTAGTTTTGCTGTTACAACATCTACAACAAAATCTTCTCCATTAAGTTTAGCTGTAAATGTACCGGCAGACTCCTCGGGAATTTCAATTCCAGGTTCATACAAAGAACCGTCTAATTCTGCAGGATCTTCAGCACTACAAGCCAATAGAAACAAAGAGAAGAAAAATAGTTTGAAAATTGTATTTGTTGTTTTCATTTGAATATATATATTTTAATCCAATTTAATGGAAGATTATTTATATGAATATTTCTAATAAAATATTATTTTTTATATTCTATTTAGAAAATTTATTAATAGTTTACATTGAAAGCTCCCTCTGTTATTTCAAATTGAGATGCTGCATTTCCTGAAAGTGATGCTATAAAATTAAAGGTGCCATTTATAGTTTTTGCAGAAATATCATGAGAAATTATTGTTATTGAACCTGAATTTGCTCTAGCCAAAATATTATTCGCACTATCAGAAAATATACCTTCATAAGTATCAATATCAGCAACGATTTCATAAGTTCCAGCAGGAACATCAGTAGGAAGACCAATAGTAATTTTCTTCAATTGAGTATCTGTTCCTCTAACCCATAACTTATTATTTAAAAGGTATGACTCTGGATTTGAATCTGAAAATTCAAGTCCTTCTACATTTGCAAAAAAAGGAGATACTACAGTATCAGTGTTGTCACTATTATCGTTGGTATCCTCTGCAGAATCTGAAGGAATACCAGATTCATCTACAAAAGTTCCGGTAAGTGGTTCATTATCACAAGAAATAAATGTGAAAACGACAACAAACAATAGTAAAAAGGTAGATTTTATGTAGTTCATGTTTTATTTTTTTGAATATCTCACAAACATAAAGAAAATTATTTAATTTTCTCAGGAACTTTAAAAAGAAGTATGAGACCTACTAAAAAGAACACTACTAAAAATAGAATTGCATTACGCATAGACCCTGTTATTACTTCAACAGATGCAAAAATAACCATACCGATTACAATTCCTATTTTTTCAGAAACGTCATAAAAACTAAAGTAAGAAGTCGTGTCTTTTGTATCAGGTAAAAATTTTGCATAAGTAGAACGAGATAAAGATTGAATTCCCCCCATAACAAGTCCAACTACTGCAGCAGTAACAAAAAACTGATAAGGTGAAATAACAAAATAAGCAAAAACACATATACCAACCCATATAAAATTTATAATAATGAGTGTTTTAATATTCCCGATTTTATTTGATATATAAGCCGTTAAATAAGCTCCTAAAACAGCTATTAATTGTATAATTAAGATACTAATTATTAAACCCATAGTTTTATCAATACCGTTTTCTTCCCAAGCTATTTCATTCTCACCAAAAAAAGACGCTACCAACATAACTGTTTGAACAGCCATACTATAGATAAAAAAAGCAAAAAGATACTTTTTTAATCTTATTTGACTTTGTAACTCAGACCATACATTTTGCAATTCTTTAATACCATTCCATAGAACATCTTTTGTTACTTTTTTTGAATTTGTAAAATCTGGAAGATATTTATAAGTATAGTGGCTAAACCCAAACCACCATAATCCGACTAAAACAAAAGAATAACGCATCATTTGTAAAGCATTTTCTTCTGGAACGGAAAGTATCATTGCAAGATTAATTAACAATAACAAAACACTACCTATATAGCCCAACGAATATCCTTTTGCGCTTATTGCATCTTGTTGCTCTTTAAAAGCGATATCTGGTAAATAAGAGTTGTAGAAAACTAAACTCCCCCAAAAACCTACCAAGGCGGTTACATATAGTATTAAACTTATGAATAAGTTTTGTATTGAAAAAAAATAAAGTCCCATACA
>TARA_B110001450_G_scaffold136333_1_pt1 | contig 10055 bp, 8 predicted proteins | sample TARA_B110001450 | Tara Oceans TARA_B110001450 (sample SAMEA4396538) | marine metagenome | biome: Polar Biome; feature: [SRF] surface water layer (ENVO:00010504); material: water (ENVO:00002006), including particulate matter (ENVO:01000060) such as... | depth 5 m | reverse complement strand
GATCCGGATCATTCGCCTACTATTAATATCGAGGTGACCAAATTCTACGAAACATTATGGGTACGTGTTCAGCATAATGGACGCGGCATTAGCTTGGAAGACCAAAAGTTTATTTTTGAACCATTTGCTGCCGAGGGCAAAGCCGATGGTCAGTACGACGCAGGTAAGCGCCTGTCGTTCTCATATTTTATTATTACTGAACAACATCAGGGCCAGATTTCAGTTACCTCTGACCCCGATATAGGCACTACCTTTCACATTCAATTGCCGCTCCAATAGCGCGGCAATTCTAGAGGTCCCTGAGGACCTCCAAAGGTGGTTGCACCACAGCCTTGCGGCTGTAGCCGACCCCAAGCGCACCGACTAGCACTCCGCCGGCTATGGGGCCAGCAAGCCAAAGCCAAGGATGTAACGCAAAGGGCAAGTCGAACATAAAGCGTTGCAGTATCCCAACGGCAGCCTCAGCGCCGATCGAAGCCAGAAGACCGGCCATAAGCCCCAAGGTCGTAAACTCTACCCACTGGATACCTAGGATCAACCGCTGAGAGCTTCCTAGGGTGCGCAAGATGGCACTCTCCTGTAAACGCTCTGACATGGACAGGCTAACCGCAGCGAACAAAACCAATATGCCGCAGCTTAGTATCAGTAGCGTCATCACTTCCAAACCTCGCGTCACCTGTGACACGATCGTTCTGATGCGATCAATGATCTTATCCAACTCAATCACCAACACCGTGGGAAATTTGCGCAATAATTCATTGACCAGTAATTTTTTCTGCGGCGGAATATACAGACTCGTCATGCTGGTGCGCGGATAGTCCTCCAACAGACCTTCAGGAAACAGGAAGTAGAAGTTGGGCGTCATATTGTCCCAGTTTAGGCTGCGTGTACTGACTATCTCTGACTCAAAAGTAAGACCTCCGACGCTAAAAGTAATCCGATCACCCAGCTTTAAGCCCAATTCGGCCGCTAGTTCGTCTTCAAGCGAAACAGGCGCTATCTCCATAGACTGGTCAATGTCGTCCCACCATTTTCCCGCGGTAACCTTATTGCCATCGGGCAACGCTGAGGTCCAACTGAGGTTAAGCTCGCGGCGGAATGATTCATGGCTATCTTTTTGGGATTCGGTTATCAACTCACCATTAATAGCGGTCATCCTTCCTCGCACCATGGCATACCATCCAGCAGTTTCTAGGCCCCGATCTTCCACGAGCGTTTTCACGCCCTCCAACTCGTAGGACGCAACATTAACCAAAAAGTGATTGGGTGCATCCTCAGCCAACTGGACCCGCCACTCATCAACTAGCGAGGTACGTACCACTACCATAATCATCAACAGCGCTATGGCGCCAGAAAAGCCAACCATCTGAATCAGACTCTGTGACTTTCTCCGCCAGAGATTGTTCAGCGCCAAACGCCAGATGCTACCCAGGCGCTGACCATAGTTTTTAGCCAAGCGCAGCATCACCAAACCAATAATGACGGTGGCTAATGCAGTGATCGCAAAGCCTGCCAAAATAGCCAGCGACAGCATCAGACTGTTGCTGTACCAGAGCAGCAAACCGGCCACAGCGACAACGCCAAAAGTGCCCCGCACCGCTGCATTAACTGGTTTAACCTGAATATCCTGACGCAGCACCGCCAGCGGAGACTGGGCGGGTAAATGCCAAAGCGCGGGCAATGTAAAACCACCCAGACAGAGTAAGCCCGTTGCCATCCCGGTTATCCAAGGCCTAATACCCGCGCCGGGCAATGCTATGGGTAACCATTCACGGACGGTAGAAATCAATAGTTCGCTAAAGATATAACCTACTGCAAGGCCCGCCAGTGAACCTCCTAGACCCAACCATAAACTCTGTTGCAGATACAAACTCCTCACACGTCTCGCAGAGACCCCCCAGCTTTTAAGTAGCGCGACCTGCTGTGTTTGACCCGCAGCAAAGTGATGGCTGGCAAGTGCCAGCGCAATACCGGCCAGCACAACACCAATACTGCCCGCCAATAATAGAAATCGCCGGCCCCTATCCATCGTACTGGCAATACTGGCCTGCGCTTCGTCTGGGGTGATTAGTCGGTCGTGTATGCTGAGCTGAGATTCTAACCAATCAGCGTAGCTAGCAAAGGCGTCTGCATCGGTACCTGCCGCCATTAAATATTTATAGGTTACGCGACTACCTGGCTGCACTACCCCAGCAGCTGCAACGTCATCCCAGTTCATCAGGACACGGGCACCAAAAAAACTATAGGAACCCCCATCGGGCTCTTCAACAATTATCTGGGTGACCTTAAGTACCGTTTCGCCAAGCTCTATATCGTCTCCAAGCTCAATATTTAGGAGAGGCAATAGTCTTGCATCGACCCAGGTTTCTCCTGGCGCTGGACCGTAGTCAACGAGCTCAATCAGGGCTTCATCTAACGTGAAAGGCGTGGTTGAACGCTTAATCACACCACGCAAAGGATAGTTGCTCTGCACCGCCTTGACAGAGGCCAAATGCATATCTGACTCGTGATACACCATGGACGCAAAACTCACCATGTGGGAGGTTTCAATGTCCTGCTGCTGTGCCTTAGTTACCCATTCCTGCGGCGTCAGCTTATTACTGCGCACCACCAAATCTGCGGCTAAAAAGGCGCTGGATTCAGCGGTTAACGCCCGCTCAATGCGTTCTGCCAGTAATGACACGGAGGTAACCACTGACACCGCTAGCACTAACGACCATACAATTAGACTCAGCTGCCCACCGCGCCAAGTACGCAGTAACATTTTTAATGCTTGCATCAGATTTCACTACCTTGCGGTTTTGATTTAGCCTTCGCTATGGCTTTGGGCTTTGCCACCACTTTTTGCTTCACCTTGGCTTTAGCTGTTGGCTTAGCTCTGGTCATTGGTGTTAGGGCTGACTTAGGCGTGGCGGTCGACTTTGGTTTTGCCCCCCGCTGAACTGCTGGTTTAGCTTTGACCTGAGCGGCTGGTTTAGCTTTGGCCGCCGGTTTAGCTTTGACCTGAGCGGCTGGTTTGGCTTTGGTTTTGGCCGCTGGTTTAGCTTTTACCTGAGCGGCTGGTTTGGCTTTGGTTTTGGCCGCTGGTTTAGCTTTGACCTGAGCGGCCCGTTTAGCTTTGACCTCAGCGGCTGATTCAGCTTTGACCTTCGCAGCTGGTTTAGCTTTGACCTTAGCGGCCGGTTTAGCTATGGCTTTGGCCGTTGGCTGCGCTTTGATCTTAACTGCTGACTGAGCTTTGGCTTCTGCAACCTGTTGCCCGGCTGCCAAGACTAAACGTTGGCCGCAACGCGCGGCCAAATTGAGTTCATGAGTAACGAGCACTAATGTGGTGCCCTCTTCCCTATTAAGTTCAAACAGCAAATCACTGATCTTGTCTCCGGTACCCGTATCCAAATTTCCGGTTGGCTCATCGGCGAAAAGAATCGTTGGCCGACAGGCAAAGGCGCGCGCCACAGCGACACGCTGCTGTTCGCCCCCTGATAACTGCCGAGGGTAATGAGTCGTTCGATGATTGAGCCCGACACGCTGTAAAAAATAGGCCGCCGTGGTCAGCGCCTCTCGATCGCCCTGCAACTCTAAAGGCAGCGCGACGTTTTCCAGAGCTGTTAAGCCAGGCAGTAGATGAAATGACTGAAAAACAAACCCCACATGCGTGGCACGAACAGTCGCACGACCCTCTTCGTTCATCGCCGTAATATCTTGGCCATTAAGGCGAACCGAGCCAGAACTCGGCAGATCAAGACCCGCCAAAATCCCCAATAAAGTTGATTTTCCAGACCCCGATGGGCCAACAATCGCCAAGCTTTCACCACTGGCCAAAGATAAATTGATCTTATCTAAAATATTAAGCGTGCCTTCTTCTGTAGTGACCTGTTTACTAATATTACCGACTTCTATCATTTCAAATGTCCATTGCTAGAAAAATTGCATACACTAAGGGCCAGTGTTTACCGACTTCTTATGAGAGATTATTTATGCGGTTTTTTTCAACCACAGTGTTTTTCAGGCCCTTATGTTGCCTGTTTATCTTACTCGGCGCCAACACTTACGGATCAACCCTGTTAGTTTTAGGCGATAGTCTCAGTGCTGGCTATGGCGTCACACAAAAAAATGGCTGGGTGGCACTGCTGGCCGATGAGTGGGTTGACGGCCATCAGATTATTAATGGCAGTATCAGCGGTGACACCACGGGTGGCGGTTTAAACCGATTACCTCTGTTGCTGGAGACATTCCGCCCTGACTATGTGCTGCTTGAATTAGGCGGTAACGATGGGCTGCGTGGGCAGCCAATTAACTTAATGAAACGTAATTTATTGGCGATGATTGAGCTGTGTCGTCAAGCGGGTGCCGAACCCATTTTGTTCGGCATGCGGCTGCCTCCTAACTATGGTCGCCGGTACTCCGATGCATTTGCGGCGGTATACCCACTGTTAGCCCAACAGCAAGAGGTTTTGTTAATCCCCTTCCAGCTTGAACAGCTAGCCATCACCGAGGGTATGATCCAGGAAGATGGTCTACATCCGACCGCATTGGCGCAGCCGATCATTAAGGATGTCATTAAGGCGGCGCTCGAGCCTTTTATGATTAATCGAGCTTTAATCCAGAAGCCTTAGCGCCTGCAACTAATGTCTAAATATGCGATATCAAGACGCTTAATTAACGCCATGAGGATGCTTGATCGGATCGCCATCAGATTGTTTAAGTAGCACCTTAAGTTGGGATACCAGGCCACCGGCCAAAATCAGACCACAGCCGACTAACTCCGGGTCGGTAAGATACTCATCGAGTAGCCACCAGCCACAGAGTGCGGCAAATACTGACTCAAAACTCAGGATAATCGAGGCGTGGGAAGCTGGCGCCGTGCGCTGTCCTATGACCTGTAGGCAGAAGGCTACGCCCGATGACATGATACCCACATAGAGCAGTGCCACGCCCGCATCCAAAATTCCCTGCCAGTCCCAGCTTTCAAAAATAGGCACCAGAACAAAACTGATCATTGTCGCAACCACGAATTGAACAAAGATCAAACGAAACGGTGATGTTTGATTAGCCAGCTTGCCAGTAAAGAGCATATGTACAGCAAACAGCATGGAACCCAGCAGAATCAACACATCTCCGGTGAATAATTCATCGCTCTCCACCTGCCCCATAAAAAACAATCCGACCATTGCCATGGCCACACCGAACCAGGTAGGCCATTCGGTTTTATTGCGAAAAAACAAACCTATAATTGGGACGAAAATAATATAAACGCCGGTTAAGAAACCGGCACGACCCGCAGTGGTATAAACCATGCCCCACTGCTGTAGCAGCATGCCAGCGGTCAATACCAGACCCAATAGAGCGGCTTTTTTATTGATCGCGTTAATCGCAAAAATTTCTTTTGGCTTCTCCATCACATACCACAGCGGCAGAATAGCCAGAGCGCCGATCAAAAAGCGACCGAAGGTGAATGTTACAGGACCAATATGCTCCATACCGGTACGCTGATATACGAAAGCTAGGCCCCAAATAAAGGCCGTTAGTAGCAAAACAAAATCGGCACGAAGATCGCTTTTAAAGCTCATAGTTATTTAGTCTATTATTGTTTCTATTGGTGATACGTAATCTGTATATGCTGCACTAGTAGCTGCAAACTTTCCTGACCACGGAACTCATTAATATCTAAGCGGTAGACGCAGCGCACAAGACCTGCATCCTGATTTGGCCAAGCGGCAGTATCAATATTAAACCAGATCGCGTCTATAGCCAGTTGGGGTTGGTTCTGCGGCGCCAATACTAATTTAAGATGCTTTTCACCCACAATGCGTTGCTGCACAATGACAAATTCACCCTCAAAGCAGGGCTCGGGAAAGAGCTGCCCCCAGGGACCAGCATCGCGCAGTAGTTCGGCGGTTTGTATATTTAATTGATGATTTTCTAGGCTGCCATCGGTCACTAATTTAGCCTGCAAATCATCCTCGCCCAACGATTTGGCCACTTGATCTTGAAAGGCTTGCTCAAATGCAGCCAGATTATCCTCAGCTAAACTGAGTCCTGCCGCCATGGCATGGCCGCCAAATTTGGTTATTAATCCAGGGTTTTGTGTTGCCACTGCATCGAGCGCGTCACGAATATGTAGACCTGAGATTGATCGCGAGGAGCCTTTCAGCTCCCCGCTATCGCCGCGGGCAAAGGCTACCACGGGCCGATGGTATTTGTCTTTAATGCGCGACGCCAATAGGCCAACTACACCCTGATGCCAGTCTGGCTGAAATAAGCACAGCGCCGATGGCAATTCAGTGTCAGTGCCGAGAACCAGTTTTTCGACAATGGTTAGCGCTTCACGCTGCATATCCTGCTCGATCGATTTACGGTCCTGATTTAACTCATCGAGTGCACGGGCAGTCGTCATTGCCTCCTCGGGATCATCGGTCAATAGGCACTGAATACCCAGTGAAATATCGTCGAGTCGACCGGCAGCATTGAGCCTCGGGCCCAACGCAAAACCTAGATCGGTGGCTACCAGCCGCTCTGGGTTTTTGCCCGCGATGCGAAGCAGCGCTTGGATACCGGGGCGACATCGCCCAGAACGAATACGCAGTAAACCCTGATAAACTAGGGCCCGGTTAATTTGATCCAAGGGCACCACATCGGCGACTGTACCCAAAGCGACCAGATCTAACCAGCTGGCCATATTGGGTTCCACTCTCTTTTGATCAGTAAACCAGTTTTGTAGTCGCAGCTCAGCGCGCAATGCACTGAGGAGATAAAATGCCACGCCGACACCGGCAAGGTTTTTACTGGGAAATTCACAGCCCGGTTGGTTGGGGTTAATAATAGCCGCAGCAGCGGGCAGAACGGCACCAGGCAGGTGATGATCGGTGACAATAACATCTATGCCCAGACTATTCGCATGAGCGACACCCTCGACACTTGAAACACCATTGTCGACGGTGATAATAAGATCCGGCATTTTTTGGGCGGCGAGATCAACAATCTCTGGGGTAAGACCATAGCCATAATCAAAGCGATTAGGCACTAAAAACTCGACATTGGTATAACCCATGGCGGTCAATGCCAACACCATTAATGCCGAGCTAGTAGCTCCGTCAGCATCAAAATCACCAACAATGGTCAGCGCCTGCTTTTTCTTGAGAGCCACAATAAGACGTTCGACCCCAGCGCACATACCTTGCATTTCGCTCGGTTTAGGCAAACAGCTGAGCTGCCGATTGAGATGGTCAAAGCGGGTCACACCCCGTCCCTGATAGATCCGCCACAACAGCGGATCTAGCTGTTCGGGAAAGTCACATTCTTCAGAGTCAATGTATCGGGTAGCGATTTGCATAAAAAGGTCTCAACCATTCGTTTACAAGAAACCCGACTGCTTACCGATATACCAGCTAACAGCTCCCAATATGGCAACCACTACCCAAAGGACCGCCAACAATCTCAGCGGACGAAAGGGCTGACGTTCTGTGCGGTTAAAACCGGCATTAATCACCTGATCAACGCGGGCCTGATCTTCTGCAGATAAACTATTTTCTTCACTCATTAATTAGTCTCAAACTCAGCCGGGAGACAAAGGTAACTGCCAACCTGCTCCGGCGTCAGGTTTTGCAGTCTGGGTACAGTACCCAGACAAGGCTCGTTAAAAAGCCGCTTAAGTGTAGCAATATTTTCTTCTAACCGTAGCATATCTGGGTCAATGATATTTGCCACCCAGCCAGCGATCACCAATCCATCGGCGCGAATACCCTCGGCAGTAAGCAGCGCATGACTTAAACAGCCAAGGCGCATGCCTACAACGAGTATTACGGGGCAATTCATTTCTCGGGCCACATCGGCAAGGGTTTCACGGTCATTAAGAGGTACCCGCCAACCACCAGCCCCCTCGATCACAATTAGATCCAATGGCAATAATGTCAGACCTCGGCAAAAGCCTACCAGACGCGAGGCGCTGAGAGTTTTTCCCGATTCTTGGGCCGCAATATGCGGCGCAATCGCAGCTTCAAGCGCTATTGGGTTAACCTGCTGATAGGATAGCTTATGACTGGCGATCGCGCGCAGCTGCAATGCATCGTCATTCTCTAGTCCTGCACCCGTATCCACGCATCCAGCCGCTATGGGTTTAATCGCTGCGGTTCTGAGCCCGGCCTTATTGGCCGCCGACAGCAGTCCGGTCGCTATAGCAGTCTTGCCCACATCTGTGTCGGTTCCAGTAATAAATAGCCATTTGTTGGCCATAGGTATTCACCCTCAATATTAACTAGCGCTATTACTTAACTACAAACCCACTGATAATTTCCCACGTTGCGGGAATCATACCGTCAGGGAGACGAAAAGCATCATAGGCATTATACAGTCCTTTAAGCTGTTGTTTACCCGTCAGATGATTCGTTTTTCCGGCATTATTATTATGAGCACCGACATTTTTGAGCTCTAGTAAAAGCTCTCTAACCGATTGATGCTGTTCGATAACTCTGCGGGAGTCCAGATTAACATCACTGAAACCCGCCTGACTCAGGGCCAGCTGCCACTGTGGCAAGCTGGCAAAGCGGTTTACATGCACACCTCCATCAACCTCTGACCAAGCCTGTCGCAGTTCAGTCAGGGTTGCCGGTCCCGGCACCGCTAGATAAACACGGCCATCTGCCGCCAACACACGGTAAAGCTCGGCTGCCAAGGTGGGTAAATTATCACACCACTGCAAGGCAAAGTTGGAAAATAGCAGGTCTTGAGAGTCGCTGGCTAAGTCCATGTTTTCAGCATCGGTACATAGCCAGGTAAAGTCGGGATACTGCGCCTGAGCGTAGGCCAACATACCTGGTGAGAGGTCTACTCCGGTAATCTGAGACGCGGGGAAGCGCCGCTGCAACTCGACCGTATGGTAGCCAGTACCGCAGCCTAGATCGACCATGTTGCCAGCCGACAGACCAGCCGGAATAGCCTCCAGTAGCTGCTGGCCGATGCGTTGCTGTAACTGTGCTACCTCGTCATAACGCGCCGCGGCGCGGCCAAAGGACGCCGCAACTTTTTGCTTATCTAAACGGTACAGTTGATTATCTAGAAAGAGAGTAATTTTTTGCAGAACAGTATCCGCTGCACTAAGATGCGGTAGGTGGCCAGCACCAAAAATAATAGCCGTCTCAGAATTGAATTCACTGGTGACGGCAACCGGCACCAGCGCGTCGCCGGCACCAAAAATATCTAGACTAGGACACTCGATTTTGGCCCTATGAGGTCGGTTATCCAAACCGCCAAGCAGCGCCAAAAGCGCCCCACCAGCATTGTCATCAATCTTAGAATCCATCGTGCGCAACTGCTTGATCAGCCGACGCTGCTGACTATCGCCCTGAGTCTGGAGGCTCAAAAATCGCCTTAGACAGAGGGAACTATCTTGCTCCCAGTGCTGCATAAACTCGGCAAAGTCTGCCGCCGCCATAGCCTCAGGATGCTGCTCGGTGGCGACAAAATTGAGGTTGCTACTAATGGTAATGAGGCCAGCCACGCGAGTGGGATATTGGGCAGCAAAAGCGCGACATAGCATGCCTCCCAGGGACAGACCCAATAGATAGCAGTGGTTGGGCAATACCTCTGCCATCCACCCAAGCAGGCTGGCTTCGGAATAATTATCCACAATGGGGCTCTCACCGAAGCCCGGTAGGTCGAGGCTATACACCTCAATGAAAGCACTGAGACGATCGGGGACAGTCTGCCATATCTGGCTGTCGGCACCCCAGCCATGAATCAAAACAATGGGATGGCGTTGCTCATGAATCCCAGTGCATGGATGATAGTGCAATACTTTACTGGTCAATCACAGACTCCAACGCCTCAAGCAACTTATCTATTTGCTCGTCGGTATGCATAGCCGACAAACAGATACGCAGTCTTCCGCTACCCTTGGGTACTGTAGGAGGTCTAATTGCACCCACCATAAAACCCTGGTCTCGCAACTGCTGACTGATCGCAATCACAAGCTGGTCATCATTAATCTTTACCGGCTGTATTGGCGTCTGCGAATCCATTAGGTGTAAGCTAAGCTGCTCAGCACCGGCTCTAAAACG
>TARA_B110001450_G_scaffold192305_1_pt1 | contig 10058 bp, 9 predicted proteins | sample TARA_B110001450 | Tara Oceans TARA_B110001450 (sample SAMEA4396538) | marine metagenome | biome: Polar Biome; feature: [SRF] surface water layer (ENVO:00010504); material: water (ENVO:00002006), including particulate matter (ENVO:01000060) such as... | depth 5 m | reverse complement strand
TTGGAAAGAAACGCGCGCTCGGTCGAGCGGTCGCGTCGTCCACGTGCGCGTGTAGGGCGCGCGAAGTGAAGTGGGCGCCGCCCGATCATCTTCGATAATTCCCGCCAACTCAGAAAAAGTCAGCTGCGAAGTATCTTGAGCTCATTGTGGCCGGCGCGATGGACGAAGTGGCCGCCGAGGACCATGAGACGCGGACGAAGATCGCGTTTAACCTCGGCGAGGCACTGGAGGATCCCTCGCCTCTGTTCGACCTGGCACGCGCGGTCGAGGAGGCGCTCTTCGCGAGCAAAGGGAGGGACGCGAGGGACCCGTCCTACCGGTCCTCCGCGAGAACACTCGCTGCGAACCTTCGGCGCAATGGCACCCTGCGCAAGAGGGTGCTGGACGGCGAGCTGAGCCCCGAGGCGCTGTGCGAGCTGTCGCCGGACGAGCTCGCGACCGACGACATGAAGCGGAAGCGGGAGAAGATGGAGGAGCGGTCGTACAAGCGGCGCACGCGGACCACCTCCGACACCCTCACGGACACGACAAAGTACCACTGCAAGGAGTGCGATTCCACGGACTGCGCGTACGCGGACCTCAAGGGGCACCGAGATATACGCAAGAACGAGACGTGGGGTTCGAACGAGAGCGCGGACGACGCGAGGGTGATGGTGGTGTGCAAGGAATGCCGCGCGGAGTGGAACGAGACCGTGCTGTAGCGGGGCCGGGGGGTCTGTGTGTTTGCACGTAGACATAAATAGATAAATAGCAAATAGGTATATTAGAACGGAACCATGGTTAATCTTTCATACTCACTTTTCTGTACTCGCGTCTGCAGTAGACGGTAGTAAATCTTAATAACGTCCCTATTTGCCCGTACGACGAGTATTTCGAGGCGGTCTCCCTGAGGCCGCGGGGCTTTCTCTTCAGCGAAGGAGCCCTCGTCACCTTCGCCACTTGGAAAGCGCGGACGTCGCGCGGGAGTCGTCGGTCAGTCTCGGAGATGACGCACGTTTCTTTCAGGGGTACAGGTACCACGCTGGGCGACAACGTCGGCCTCGTCGCCGCGCTCATCGCGGTGGTGGTGGCGCAGGTGCTCAAGCCGTTCAGTGCGTGGGCCATTACGGGGCGATTCAAGGCGTCGCTCATGGTGGGAAGCGGCGGGTTCCCTTCGTCGCACTCGTCCCTGGTCACCGCGCTGGCCACGGGCACGGCGTGTCAGGCGGGACTCGGGGACCCGGCGTTCGCGACGGCGCTCGTGCTCGCGCTCGTGGTACGTCCTCACCTCGTCAACACCCATTTTTATTCCGTTCCAGCCGTTGCGTCGCTTTTCGCCCCCTCGCCCTTTACGCGCGCCAAGACGCTGACCTCAGCCCGATCGACCGCGATTTTGTGACAGGTGATGTACGACGCCATGGGGGTGCGGAGGCAGGCTGGCATGCACGCCACCGCCATCAACAACCTGGTCACGGCGTTCCCGTCGGACCACAACTTTCGGAACCGGGGGCACGGCCGCGGCGAGGACGCGGCGGCGCCGCTCGAGGCGGGACTCATGGGGAACGCCGGCGGTGGAGGGTACGCCAGTGGAGACACGAGTGAGGTGGATGGGCTGCTCGGGGGCAGGAGCGGCAGGGGCAACGAGGCGAACACCGGCGAGAGCATTCAGGACAGCCTCCAGAGGGGCTTCCAGGATTTCCTCGACCAGATCCAGGCCAGGCCGCTGCGCGAGCACATCGGTCACACCCCCGTGCAGGTGCTGGCAGGAGCGATACTCGGCGTGGTCGTGGGTGCGACGTATGCGTGGGCGCTCGGAGACGACATCCTCGCGGGCGTATAAGATGAGAAGGGAGGAGTCGATCCTCGTAAACTAGTAGGTACATAAATCAACAGCAGGCGTTGAGCTCTCGCGACACGTCCCACCCATCGCGAAACGTCCCACCCATCCTCACCCGCCCCCGGCCTCCTCCTCCCTCCACGTCTTGGGTAGCTCCAGCCCGTCTCCCGTCAGCAGCGCGAAGAGCCGCTTCTTGTCCTTCAGGTCCCCGTGCCGCAACGAGAGCACGTGCTGATGCGACCCGACCACGTCCAGCGGCACGAACATCTGCGACGCCATCTCCCCGAGCGCATCCGCCGGTAGGTCCCTCAGCGGCGGCAGCACATCCGCCGGGTCGAAGTCCTTGTCCACCCTGTGCCCCCAGAAGTCCATCGTGCTGATCCGAACCCGCGTCCTGTGGTTCGTCCCGTGCTTGGTGCCTTTTGCCCGAACCATGCTCAGCTCACCGACGTACCTGCTCGCGTAGTACTGCAGGGCCAGGGAACACGCGCCCGCGCCACCCACCACCGCCGCGACCGCCGCCGCCGTGCCCGTCGCCACGGGCTCGTTGCTGAACACCGCGGTGAGGGGCACGACCAGCGAGGACACTCCCATGAGCTGGAACACCTTGAACCGAACGAGGGTGCGAAACGTCAACAGCCACGGCCCGCGATACAATACGTGCTTGGCGACGGCGCCGTTCCCCGGCGCGTCGTCGCTCGCGTTGGGGGCACCGGCCGCGGACGGCGGCGGCGGAGGGGACGCAGAAGGCGCCGATGCCGCGAACCCGCGCGCGGTACCGTGATGACCAACACGGTCCGATCCGACCGCGACGATCGACGCCGGTTGGATGCCCCTGAGCGCCGCCGACGCCAGCGCGGGGGCGAACGACGGCGCGCGTGAGAGAGTGACGGGCGCGACGTACGCGGATGGCCCCGTGGCCGTCGCGAATCTCGCGAGCAAGGTTGCCCCTCGCCTCGACATCCGCCCCGTGCTCCAAGAAGAATGAAAATTGGATCTCCCGTCGGGATGATACATAACAACGCCGCGCCATGGCCGCCACGTTGGCGGCTGCGAGCGCGCGGCCGGTCAGCCAACCACGAGTTAGACAGCATCCGTGTGTGTGCAAATATGCGGGGGCGGGGCGTCCGTCACCGCGGGTCATCGCACGAGGCGTCGCGGAGGACGACGACGATGGGCTTGGGGATTTGGCTAACAACATCCACGAGGGTGAGTCGCGGCGCAGGACGTGCGCCGCGGACGTCGTGCGCGTGGCGCTTCACGGCCGGCGAACCGACGACGACGACGCGATCGAGCGATGCATTAAGCGGCTGCCGCTCCCGGACCTGCGGGTCCCGAGCTCGCTCCTAAACCTCGCCTCGCCCGAATCGCTGCGGAATTCGCTCCACCCCAGGAAGCTGAGGGTCCCCGACGTCGAGGACGCGCTCGTTCGCGGATGCGAGCTCACCCCGGGCCCTCGTGAGAACGGCGCGAAACGGATGTGGTGCAGAAAGGCGAACGAGTACCTCGCGGAGCTGTTCCTGCTCGCGGGGCTTTCCCTGGAGGGACCTCGGCGGCTGAACCCGCTCAATAGGTTCGACCTGTTCCACGGACACCTGTGGACGGGTACGACTTCGCGCGACGACCACATCGTTCCGGTCGTGGGCCTGCTGATGCACGCGATGGAGTATCCCGGTGTAGACCCGGCGGTCGGGTTCGAGGTTAACCTGGGTAACTGCCAGTCGGGCAGCTCGTGCGTTTACGACGAAGCCGCGTTGGCCGAGCGAAACCTTCTGTGGGTCGCGTCGGCGGATGAGGGATGGGCCGAGTTCTGCGTGCTGGACACCTCCGAGGGTAACACACTGAGCGAGAGGGGGTTGTGCGTCGTGCCGGAGCTGCACACGACGTTCGAAGGGGACTTTGGAGAGGTCGCGGGGGACGTTTTGTATCTTCACGGAACCAGAGACAGGAGGCCTCGGGAAGCGGTCTTCGCCTTCCCTCGATAGCAATGGAGACACGTATAGAAACACCCACGTATAGACGAATACATAGGATATAGACGAATACCATCGACCTCGCTCGACACTGCACCGCTCGATCACGCAGATCCGAACACGCCCGCGCCGTGAGCGGTTTGCCACAGGTTTAGTGGTATGATGAACATCGGGTTGGTGACGACGCGAGCGCCGAGGGTCCTCTTGCCCAGGTCTGGGACTTTCTCGAGCGCGAAACCGGCGTACTTCTTCTCCCCGATCACGCCGAGGTTGCCCGCGACGCCGAGGAGGAGGAACATCGCTTGCGTCGTCGCGTGGCCTTTCTGGAGGACGTTGCCGTCGATCGCGGAGGGGTCACCTCCCGCGATGTGCGCGTGGCCGACGGCGTCGGAGATGAATGCGAGCGCGTTCAGTGTGAGGCCGAGGACGTACGGGGAGTCGGGATCAGACTCCCAGATCTTAACCGCGGCCATGAGAAGCTGGTTGGCGACCAATAACGCCGCCACGCAGTGCTGCGATGGATGGGAAGAGAAATGGGCTTTATTGTTAGATTATCCGCCAATTCTGCTGGATCCACCGGTAGAACCGGGCGCGTGTGATCGGGATCGGGACGCGCGCGTCCGTCACCGCGAGTGAAGAGACGTCGATGGGGCGCACCTGCATGAGGGACGCGCCGCTGAAGTCGCGCTCCGGGAATTTCCCCTTGAACGGCTCCGTGTTCGTCACCGGCTTGACGGGAAGCACCTTGTTGGGCGCTTACCTTAAAAGAAAACACACCGTCATTCTAATTGCACATACGAGAATGGAAAAAAACTCACTTCTTCGCGATGCGGGAAAATCCTCGGCCGATGCGGGGGACGGCGAGGGGGAGGACGGGGAGGACGAAGGGAAGCGCGGCGGCCATCGTATTTGCGTGGAGTACGTAAAGGTAAAGGGTACGAGCGGAGCGTGCGTGTGCGTGAGTGATCGATCGTGGTCTCACGTTCCTAGGTTTCTGGAGAAGACGTCTTTTTTCTGGAAGACTCTTACGAGTTTTTTTTTTTTTCTTAGACGACAGTTACCACCGTTGTCAAGCTCGCAGGGACGGTGACGCGCAGTCTATGAGGTATGCACTAGGAAACGAGCCTTTGGCTGTGATGAATCATTTCAAACCGAAACCGATGGTGCTACAATCTCACGCCTCCGAGCCGACGGCGCGGAGGAGGAACTCGAACGCCGGGTTAGTCGCGAGCGTCTCCGGGACCTGGATGGCGTTGAGGTCAATCTGCGACATGGTCCCCGAGATGTCGTCGATTGTGAAGTGGATGGAGCTGTCGTCGTCCAGGAGGAAGGAGTTGGACATGTTCGTGTTCTGGTCCTTCATCATGAGCTCCTTCATCGCCACGAGCACCTCCTGGGACACGGTCTCGGTGCCGTACTTGTCGTCCCAGTACATGGTGGAGATCCTGTACAGCTGCTGGATGGACAGCACGGGGCACAGCTCCAGGGTGATCTCGTTGAGCGTCTTCTTGGGCTTCTGATGGATCACCAGGAGCTGTACAGCCTGGCGGATGTACCGCAGCTCCTCCCACGCGTTACCCGTCCAGTCCTTGTACTCGATGAGCCAGTTCTCGAGCTCGGCGAGGCCGGTCTTGATGTACTCGCCGTTGCTGAACGAGCAGCACTCGCGGCGGAGCAGAAGCGCATTGAAGAGCTGGACGTTGATGAAGCAGAAAATCTGGGTGAAGAACTTGCGAACCAGGAACACGGGTACGTGGTTGGCGCGCATGACCGTGAGCAGGGTGTCGAGGCAGTCGAGGATGGTGCGCCAGTGCGTGCCGAGCTGCTGGCCGAGCTGCCCACCCGCGGCGGCGGGGGACTTGAGGCCGTTAACGCCGCCGCCCCTCCTGCCGCCGGTGTCCCCGCCCCTCTGCCTGGGCGCCTGGATGCACGAGCCGAGCTGGGGGGTGATCTCCTTCTTCATGTTATCCCTCAGGAACCCGTAGATCTTCTCCACGAACGCGGTGAGCTGCTGCTTGAACAGGAACGCGGGGTACTTGGCGTCAACCTGCCTCACGCCGGGGATGCCGGGCGTCTCCGCCTCACCCTCCTTCTTGGTCGGGGTGCGGCTGGCGAGCAGCCTGGAGTTGAAGCGCTCGAAGATGCTGCCGCCGCCCGAGCGCTTGGCCCGTCCGCCCGCGCCGCCGGAGCTCGTCTTGAGCGTGCGCTGCAGCAGGTGCAGGAGCGTAAAGGTGTTGGACAGCCAGTAGGTGAGCTGCGCGTTGTTATCGGTGTTGTTCTCAACCGCGACGGACATCTGGCCCATGATGCGGTCAAACAGACCCGTGCGCTCCAGCTCAAACACCCGCCAGTGCAGCAGCGAGCGGAACGTGACGCACGCCAGGATGGGCTGCCCGCCGCTGAACCCGATCTCGCCGCCCTTCTCGATGGTCGCGAGGAGTACCTCGTGGTCCGCCTGCGCCCGCGCGTTGGCGAGTGAGACGCGCTTGGCGTCGAGCTCCGCCTGCTGCCTCTCGAGCTCGTCGTCGTTCCCTTTCCCCGGGGTTGACACGAACGAGTCGGGGGTGCCGGGGGATAGGGCGCCGCGGGAGGGTGAGAGGACGTGCTTGGACGCAGCCTTGGCGACGACGTTCTCCTTGGCCATCTGCTTGAGGCGGGTGTTCTCCGCCTCGAGCATCATGACGCGCTCGCTGAGCTCCTTGTTCTGGTCGCCGAGCTCCTTGTTCTCGTTGGCAGCCTCCATGAGCTGGGCCTCGAGCTCTGCAACCTTCGCCTGCTCGGTCTCGAGCGCGGTCTTAGCCTCGGCCTGAACGCGAGCCGCCTCCTCCTGCATGGCAACCTCCTTCGCCCGGAGCGCCTCAAGCTCCCTCGCCTGCGCCGCCGCGGCAGCAGCCTGTCGCTCCTCCTCAGCCTGCCTCTCGGCCGCCTCGCGGGCGATTCTCTCCTTCTCAGCCTGCTCGTCCGCCAGTCTGGCAGCCTCAGCCGCCGCCGCCTGCCTCTGTTTCTCCATCTCAGCCTGCATGGCGGCCATCTTGGCCTCCATCTCAGCCTGCTCCTTGGCGCGTTGAGCCTCAGCCTCAACCTGCTTGCGCCTCTCAATCTCAGCCCTGGTGCGCTCGAGCTCGAGCTTCTTCTCGAGCTCGCTCTTCGCCTTGAGCAGCGCGCCAGCCTCCTGAGCCTCGCGCTTCTTCGTGGCGAATGCCCTCCTCGCCATCTTACAGCGCCACGCGCACTGCAACGCAACCGTGGCTCTTCTGCCGGAGAGAAACTCTTCGCGCGCCCTGCACATGCGCACATGGGACTGGATCAGGAGGGCGGCCCTCTCCTTCCTCATGGCGAGGTACCTGGCCCTCGCCGCGATACCCCTCGCCACCGCCTGGATACGAATCGTCGCCGACTTGACCTTGCCAAAACGACGAAGCGCCATCGCGCACCTCGCCCTCGCCTGGCACTTGATCGCCGCACGCTCAAGGCGCATAGCCTTGACCAGCCTCCTCGCGAGTAGGCCCCTGGTCCACCTGCTGACCATCAGCGCCGCAGCCTTGGTGGCATTGTACGACTTGACATGCTGCGCGCGGCGGACAAATTTCTGGATGTTGGTCGCCGCGGCGTCGAGCTTCTTGTGCCTGAGCACGTCGAGCACCGCCATCTGACCCGCTCGCAGGAAAACCTTCGTCTTGCCCAGCTGCCAAGTCTCCAAGCCGGCTCCGTCGAGGATCTGCTTGATAACCTTGCCCTCCTCGCCGGGCTTGAACAGGGCGTCCTTGTCAGCCGTGAGCAGTCCGAACCTGTCGAGGAACTCGTCGATCGGCTTGCGGCTCGGATAGCCGGCGCAGCTGATTCGCACAGCCTCGAGCACGCCGCCGCACCGAAGCTGGTGGAGCACGTTGGCCCCCTCAAAGTTGCTCGGCACGTTCAGGCCGTTGGGCTTGATGCACCGAATGTAGTGCGGCGCGGTCTCGTTGAGTTTGGTCATGAGCGACGCGAGCTGACCCTTGAACGACGCGGCGATGGAGGTGAACTTCATGGCGGATCGTCCGCCCCGTTTGTTGGAGTCCGCGGGTTCGGGTTTGGCCTCGAAAACGTTGGCGAGGAGCTCGAGCGTCGACGCGGCCAGCAGCTGCTGGTGCTCAGCCACGACGAAATCCTTGTTCTTGTCTAGGAAGGAGTCGCTCTCGTACGTCACCTCGCCCGCATAGTGCGTCAGGGTAAACGCCGTCTGCGAGCGCTTGGGCTTGGCGAACCGCGTGTGCTTACCGTCGAGAGCCTGGTAGAGCTTCTGCGCAAACTGCTCGTAGGTGGTCGCGGGGAACATGCACGCCTCGTCGAGGAGGGAGATGATGCCCGTGTTCTTCTTCTCGATCAGGTCCAAGACGTCCTGGTTGTCCACGAACTCGATGTAGGACCAATCGATGGCCTCGCGCTCGTACTCTTCCTGTTCCTGCTTGAACACGTGCTGGTTGAAGTGCTGCTGGAGCTTCTCGTTGGCGAGGTTGATGCAAAACTGCTCAAAGGAGTTCGTCTTGAACGACTCAAAGCCGTAGATGTCGAGGACGCCGATGAAGGTGTCGCTCTCGGCATCCTGACCGATGCTTTCGTTGATCTTGGCGACGAGCCAGTCGAACAGCCGGGAGTAGAGCGTCTTTGCGAGCGAGTCCCTGCTGCTCGCAGCGGCGGCGGCGTCGAGGGGCTTCTCGATGCTCCCGTCCCTGGTCACGATGGTGCGCGTCTTGAGCGCCTTGGCGAGTCGTTCCGCGTCGATCATCATGACCGCCGCCGCGTCGTTGAGTGCAGCCTTCGACTGATCGTCAGCGAGCTCGCAGCCGTCGTCGGCGTCATCCGATCCCTTGAACGTGACGTTGCCGAGGTGGAGGATACCCGCCACGACTCGCATCACGCTCTCCTGGTCGTGCTTGGAGATGCCGACGACGTCCATGGCGTGCCTAGTCGCCGCGTACTCCTCCGCGTTGTCCATCCCTTTGAGCGTGTAGCAGGAGGACTGGTTGGTGTAGTGGTAGTCCGCGGGGGTCTTCAAACGAAGCTCCTTGCGCTCATCTTCGGAGGCGCCGTCGCAGAGCTGGTAGAAGATGTGGAAGTTTCGCTCCGGGTCGTTGATGCTGACGATGCGACTGCGCTCGAGGAGGTACGTCCTGATCGCCGCGCCGCTGATCCTGTTCTTCTTATCGAACTGAATCTCCACGAACTTGCCGAACCTCGACGAGTTGTCGTTGCGCACCGTCTTGGCGTTGCCGAAAGCTTCCAGCAGCGGGTTGGACTCGAGCACCTGCTGCTCCACGGGCCTGGCGCTCTCCAAAGCCGTCTGGTCCGGGTGGTGTTCGACACCGTCGGAGCTGCCGCCCATGTGCGCGAGGTAGTGCATGATCTGCTTGGTCGTCTCCGTCTTACCCGCGCCGGATTCGCCGGACACCAGGATGGACTGCGAGTGCGACTCCTTCACCATCGTGCGAAACGCAGCCTCCGCGATGGCGAAGACGTGCGGGCTCAGCTCGCCCAGCTGCATGCCCTGGTACTGGTCCATCATGTGGTGGTCGTAAAGGTGGGGCAGGCGCTGGAACGGGTTCACCTGCGCGTGGGAGAGGCGGGAACGGGGCGCGGTTGGGGTCAAGGCGGGTCGGTCGGTTTTTTGGGATCGTTTGATTCGACACGGGGGTTACGTTGAGTCGGTGTGAACGAGGCGGTCGTGGCGGGTTCGGGTCGTGGACGCACCGCGATGAGGATGGAGCCGGTGTAGGTGTAGATCTCGTCGAGTCCGTAGCGCGACTGCAGGTTGTTCAGCACGCCCGGCTCGTGGAGGTAGTTGAGCTTCACCATGTCCTCCTGGGTGGCCTTCTCGCAGAGGCTGCAGTCGGCAGCGGAGACCACCTTGTCCCCGGCTCCCGGAATCTGCACCGTGACCTTATCGCCCTCGATGGAGGTGACCTCGCCGGAGATGTAGGCCTCTTCACCACCATCGGGAAGCCATACCTTGACTCCCACGGCGATGGCGTTCACCTCGGCAACCGCGTCGGTCGCGCCCATGGTTGACTCAAGCTGCTGACACAGAGCCGTTGGCTAGTGGGCAAGATTTATTAGGAGACCGCGATGGGCGCGCGTGGTCCCCGGACTCTTGACCCTCTGAGCTTGGGATCCCAGCCGAGCGGTGTCACACGCGTCACTCGATTGGTCACGCGATGTGTCGCACCCGCTTGGGATGTCGCCCAGGTGCTTCTGGCACGCAAGCCAGATCTTCAGGGGTCCTTTCGGTTTTT
>TARA_B110001450_G_scaffold20381_1_pt1 | contig 10059 bp, 9 predicted proteins | sample TARA_B110001450 | Tara Oceans TARA_B110001450 (sample SAMEA4396538) | marine metagenome | biome: Polar Biome; feature: [SRF] surface water layer (ENVO:00010504); material: water (ENVO:00002006), including particulate matter (ENVO:01000060) such as... | depth 5 m | reverse complement strand
GAGTATGACTTTGACGTCAACACCATTCTTCACAGGGTTGACAATACCACGCAGCATATTCTGTGTAAAGTTTAGCCATTTTACCACAAGTGGTACATTCTTTGAGCGTGTCTTCGCCATAGATTTCCATAACCATTTGAACATGGTAGGTGTCATCAATTCCAAGTTGTTGCCTCATCGACCAGAGTAATTGATCTTCACTTGGAGAGATGATTCCATCTTCCAATACCAATTCGACAATACTGCGATAATCGTTAAAGTCTTGTAAATTACGAGCATCAAGAATAATTCCATTCTTTTCTGCAACGATGTCTGTGCCTCCAGGGTCATCAACGAACAAGACTAACGATTCTGGCTTAAGTTCCTTATGTCGAAGTTCAAAGGAAATGCGAACCCCCTCAAGAGAGGCAAAAACCAAATCGGAATTACTGTTGATAGAATTACAGATTGAACGTGCAGTATCCTCTGCAGAACGACCCTTTCGCCAACCGAGAGGGTCATCGACATTGAAACAATAAAATTCAGTACCTCTTCCAGGATACTCAAGTCGAATCTCTTCACCACCGTCGAAACCGTTTGCAACGACTGTAAGAGCTGCTACTTCTGTTGAAACAAGATTATCTTCATCGTCAAAACTGATCATAAGGGGTTTTCTTTCTTCTGTGGCAGTGTTGAAATGACCTTGCATTCCTGACATCCATTTATCTTCAAGTCGGGTAAGTGATTCTTCCTGACTTTTTGAAAGGTTTTTCTCAATCCCAAGAACTCCAGCAAGGCTACCGCTTTCGACCTCGCGTTTGAATTCTTCGATTTGCGCACTGTCTTGATGATACGTAGGAATCTCGATGTCATTGGACTCTTCAACATAATCTGCGTCTTTCCATTCATGTTGACATCCTGAACAATTGAGATATCCGTTCATGGTTGAAGGTTGGGCTTCTCCACCGCATCGTGGACAATCACCGCCCTCATTGAAACCAAGTTTGTCTACCGCTTCGCGACGACCCTTGCGTATGTTACCAAAGCCTGCCATATTGTTTCCACATCATTGCCTTTCTATCAAGGCTTTGGAGAAATGAAATGAAATGCGAGACATTCGATTCAGCGCTTAGGAAACGCTTTGAGGCCATATCGCATCATCCCTTCTTGAGCATATATCCGTCGAACGGCAAAGTGGACGGTATCACCAATTTTTGGCGAATAATCAACATCGTCAGTAACGAGGAACACTCCGCGAGGCCCTTGTTCGAATCGAACCAAGAGAGTCTGAATGCCACCGAGGATTGGCGCACGTAATGAAAACTCAGAAGGCGCCCCAGCAGCACTGAGTTTCGTCCACGATTCAACATGTGCTTCAGCAACAAGTTGGTGCGAATCTCCTGAGAAACGCAATCCATTTTCATCGAGTTGGCGTGGAGGCCAAATCATACGGTCACCTGCTTTTTGGGATGTCAGTGACAAACGTGCAGGAGCACCTTCAAGATACTGTGAAGTTGAGACATAGGCACCCTGTGAGACATGATGGATTTCTTGTTCAAGTCGCCATGCTTCAGTCATGTCGTTGAAAAAATCCCCATCAATAATTTCGACATCTTGCGGTTCTTCAAAATCATAGGACTCGGAATTTGATTTAGAAATGACGAGTGTCGCTTCATCTCCACTCAAGAGGTCCCAAACGATGTCCTCAAATTCTAATCCCTCATTGTTGGCCATTGAATCGACCCCAGATGCGAGATATACAATTCGTGCATCAACAGAATCCGGAAGATGGATAGATTCGAGAACATGACCTTTGTTACGCATCAGTTGAATGGCTGCAATCGCCATTGTCGTTGAGTCACTGTCAGGACCATAGACGACCTGGTCGCCGTAAACATACGACGACTGAATGAATAAACCATCTTTGTTGATTACTGCTAAGTAACCTTTCCAATGTACATGTTCATCCATTTCGTTCCCTCCCAAAGATGTGAACTGCACACGTTGCACCAGACCCACCAACATTGTGAGTTAATCCTGTTTCAGCATCCCGAACTTGGCGGGAGTCTTCGACAGTTCCTCTCAACTGCTTGAAGACCTCGACTGCCTGTCCAGTACCTGTTGCACCGAGTGGGTGGCCTTTCGATTTGAGACCTCCACTTGGATTGATACATACATCGCCTTCATTTCTCACGCCTCGTCCTTCACGTGCAAAGACTCCACCTTGTCCGTGATCTGTGAATCCGAGGTCTTCGGTTGCCATCAATTCGGCAATGGTAAAGCAATCATGAACTTCTGCTAGATCAATATCATTTGCAGTCAATCCAGCAGCAGAGTAGGCTGCTTTCGATGCTTTTTGTGTCGCTAAGAGTTGCGTGACAGAAGGTCGGTCATGCAATGCTAAGCGATCGGAGGCTGCACCTGATGAACGAACCCATACGGGGTCTTCGGTAAATTGACGGGCGACATGGTCAGCTGCAAGAATAACGCATGAAGCGCCGTCCGACGTTGGACAGCAATCATACAAGGTAAGAGGATCAGCAACCATAAATCCGCTGTCCGCCTTTTCAAAGGATACTTGTTTTCGAATATGTGCATGTTCGTTTTCAAAACCATGCATGTGATTCTTTACGCTGATATGAACTAAATCATCGTGTGATGAATCATGTTCGTGGAAATGTCGGCGTGCCATCAACGCATAGGTACCGGGGAAAGTAAGGCCCGCAAGGCGTTCCCATTCGGTATCACCTGAAACACCAAGCCAAAACCGCTTTCGTTCCGCTGAAAGGTCGTTCATTTTCTCAATACCACCTGCGACGACGATGTCGGCTTGGCCGCTTTTAATCGCCATCCAAGCATCTCGAAGCGCAAACCCGGAAGAAGCGCATGCGTTTTCAACGCGACGAACTGGAATCCCATCGAGTCCTGAATGTTCGGTAAGCAAAGCTGCTGTGTTACCAAGTTGTGCGCCACCAAATGCTACACTTCCAATGAATGCTTCATCGATTTGGCGTGGTTCAAAATCAAGGTCGACGCTGGAATACGCATTTTCTGCCGCTTCGGCCCACATTCCCTTTAGACCAAGTTTGTGATTGCCGTACTTTGTTTGACCCGCACCGATTACGGCAACATCGACCATGACACACCCAAGGAGAACAAGCATTTGATTGAGTCGGTCGACCAAAATCATGCCTTTATTTCGTTGGAACCATCCGTAGAGTCTAAGAACACCCTCTACTCCCCTCAAGATATGCTACGACAATGTAGAGCGCACGGGCACTTCAAAGGTGCTAACTGCCCCACCTGTAACGAAGAAGGAAAATTCATCATGAGTGACCGGGAATCAAACTCACTCGGTCGAATGCTGGCACTCGTCTTACGACATGCTCCAGAAAAATTCAATGTCGAAATGGACATCAATGGATGGGTTAACGGACGTGAACTCTCTGAATCGATTTCAAAGCAACGACGACATTATCACTGGCTCCGTGGCTGGCATTTCGCTGCAATCGCTAACGCCGATGACAAAGGACGTTACCAAGTCGAAGGTGAAATGCTTCGAGCAACCTATGGACATTCCATTGAACTTGAACTGGATCTGCCTACCGACCAAATCCCTGAAGCCCTTTATTGGCCATGTGAAGAAGAACAAGTTGAGACAACCAAGGAACTCGGAATCACAACTGGAGACCGAAAGCATATCCACCTTTCACGAAGTATCACCAACGCCATGGAAGCAGGACACGTTCGTATTCAACGACCTGCTATTCTTGAAGTCGATACCGTTCGAGCAATCGCAGATGGACACATCATCTATCGAGCAGGCAAAACTGTCTTCCTTGTCGATGAAATGCCTGGTGAGTACCTTTACCGTATTGACGCAGATGACCCAATTATTTTGGAAATCGTCGCTCAATGGGAACTTGAAGCACAAGAAGAAGAGTGATTACCGCTTTTCTCCACACGATGCGCAGAAGTCGAGATCATTCTCAAGTGGATTTCCACATCCACTGCAAGCACTTTGACCGATGTTGAGAGTTTCAATTTTCGAAGCATGAATTGGCACTTCACTGTGCACATTTGGTTTGACAAAATGGAGCGGGTCAATTCCATGTTCCTTGAGTTCACGGAAACGATTACCAAAAATAATCGCTTCTTGAATGGCTGATTCAATTTGAATTTGACGTGATTCTCGGTCGATACGATCACTGATTTCTTCAGATTCTTCAAGAATAGCTTGAAGGTGACGCATAAAGTCACTCAGCGATGGACCGTCGGACATATTGCTTGCATCACCCCGTGGGTCATCAATGCTTGGAGTGAAAGTGGTCGTTTACTGTAAAATCAAGGGGCATCCTCTTGAGCGATTTCTACTTGGGAGTAACATGCGTGAACGGGTGGTTATCAAATGGGGTGGCGGTCTTATTACCGACAAAACCTCACTTTGCACACCTGATTTAGAAATATTGGACCATCTTGCTCAAACAATCGCTACCTGTCAGAGCAATGATGTTGAGATCGTATTGGTGCATGGCGCAGGTTCATTTGGTCATTTGCGTGCCAAGCACTGGAGATTGAATGAAGGAGCCCTTACCGATGAAGTGTTCGAGAATGATGAAGAGTGTTCAACACAATGGGAAGCAGTTCAACAAGTTCGAAAGGAAATGCTTCAACTCAATTCTCATGTCTGCGAGGCTTTGGTACGAAACAAACTCACACCAATCATTCATCCACCTCACCTTTGGGCCAAAAACACTGGACCTGAATTCTCAGGGGACCTTGAACGATTCCATGAGCAAAAAGATGCTCATGTCCACGTAACTTTTGGTGATGTCGTCGATGTCGAAGGCGGTCAAAGATTTGGCATTCTTTCAGGAGATGATTTGGTCACACGCTTAGCAATTGAATTGCCTCAAGTCAAACGATTGGTATTTGCCATTAAGGGCGTTGATGGACTTCTACGCGTCCCTCCTGAACAGGCTGAGGAAAGTGACCTCTTCGAACACTGGTCTCCTGACATTGAATTTGAAGGAACGCATCAATCAGAAATTGATGTGACCGGTGGCATTGGGCTCAAAGCTGCTCGCGGTTCTTTTGTTGCATCCCATGGAATCGAAGTCATCATGGTCAACGGTGGCCGAACAGAACGGGTATTGGGTGCTATGCTTGGCCATCCAGTCAGAGGCACTCTTGTAACTGCTAAAAAGTGAGAATCGAATACTTTGAGGCCGAAATTGAGCATTCGTTTCAACCTAAAACAGAGAACTGTTCATGTAGCGTGCGCGAATCCATTGATATTGGGGTTCACATGACAGGGTATGAAATTGATGATGTGCCGAGCCTCGAACTCTCCGAGACTGAACACGAATTACTCGAATCGATTGGAGCTGACGATGCTCAATCACTCTTAATGGCTGAAGCAATAATTTCTGTGTCCGAGACCGATGAAGTCCTCGGCCCACTATCAAAGATTGCTGCCCATCAAGGTGCAGGTTCGTATCATCGTGCTTTCAGTGTTCTATTATTTGACTCAAAGAAACGCCTTTTGCTCCAACGAAGAGCAGATCACAAAGTGACATTCCCGGGTGTTTGGGCGAATTCCTGTTGCTCTCACCCACTACATTCGGAAGACGAATTGGATGAAGTGAATGCATTGGGTGTCAAAAAGGCAGCAATTCGTAAACTTGAGCAAGAACTCGGAATCTCACCATCACACTTTTCAATTGAAGACTTCCACTTCATGACCAAAATGCGTTATTCGGCTCGGATGAATGAAACATGGATTGAACGAGAAATTGATCATATTTTGATTGCCCAAGTTGATGTAGAACTCAACCCAAACCCAAACGAAGTATCAGAAATTGCTTGGGTCACGTATGAGGAGCTCGAAGAATTGTTACTCGAAGAAGAACCAACAAATGGCTCGATAGCACCTTGGTTCAGATGCATTGCCGCACGTATAATGGATGAAGAATGGTGGAATGCAGTTGGTGACAGTTCCGCATTAGCTGAACTGGCCGATGATGAAATCCATGACATGGGTGATGTTACACACATGCTTCCGGAAGCAGAAGGTGCAGGATTAGATATTTCAGTTCTCGAGGTGAAACCTCTTGTTGAACAACGAATCATGAACAGTTTGATGTCATCTCGCCACGAACGACTGGCTGCTGCAATGACGCATTTGATCCACGGAGGTGGAAAGAGACTCCGAGCAACCTTACCGTGGCTCGTTGGCAAGGCAGTAGGAGATTCTCATTCAGGTATGCTTGATGTTGGTGCGGCGATTGAAACCGTGCACAATTTCACTCTTGTTCATGATGACATCATGGACGACGATGATATTCGAAGAGGTCGGAATGCGGTTCACATTGAATTCGACCTTCCAACAGCCATTAATGCAGGCGATGCAATGTTGGCAATTGCTTTCGAACGTTTGGTTCAGGCGGAAGGGTTGGAGGCTACTGATGTAGCAGCCTTAGTCAATAGAATTGCTTGGATGGTGCGACGAGTCAGTGAAGGGCAACAAATGGACATCGAATTTGAAGACGAATTGGCTGTATCCGAAGAAGATTATATCGAAATGATTGAAGGGAAAACAGCGGTTATGTTCCTCACTTGTGCGGAAATTGGTGCTCGAATGGCTGGTGCTGACCAAGAAACCATTGATTGCATGGCCGATTGGGGTCTCGCTGTTGGATTGTGCTTCCAACTTATGGATGATTTAATTGACGTTCTTTCAGACTCGGCAGTTCTTGGAAAACCAGCAGGCTCGGACATAGCGCAAGGAAAGCGCACACTGATGGTCATCCATGCTCTTGCTCAACCGGATTCGGATGACAAAACAATACTTCTCGCTGCACTCGGAAAGGGTGAAGAAGCCAGTGCTGAAGCAATTGAAGCCGCTTTAGCGGCACTTGGAAATCTCGGTTCAATCGAATATGCAAGACAGAGAGCTGTCGAATACCACGCTAAGGCGCATGCTTGCCTCGACCGAGTCCCACAAGGTCCTTCGATGCGAGCACTGAGAGAACTGACAGACTTCCAATTGAACCGAATCAGTTGAGAATCACTGCTTCGCCAACCGCCACAACACCTGCTTGGATGACTTTGGCATACCAACGTGTAGATTCCGGCTCAATTTTAACAGAAATGCGCTTGAATGACTCATTCAAAAAAGAGTCTTTGATTGTTCGACAAGGTGGGGCATCGGAAGTAACTTCCAAAACCACTTGATCGAATTCTAATTGTGAACCGATGGAGATGTTTGCCCATTGTATTCCGTTGAGAAGAATATTCTCTCCAACTGAACCTGGGAAGATCGAATGGCCTTCCTGTTGAAGAGTTTGAAGAACTTCGTGACTAAACAAGCACACTGCACGGTTAGGACCGCCGTGATGTTTGGTATCGTTTTGTTTATCGCCGATACATCCGGATTCAACAATGTGTAAGGTTTTCACTGAAGGCTTTGGCACTCCACCTTCCGGTGCTGCAAAAAGGCCCACAATTGAGCCTTGCATTGATCTCACTCTGAGTAGTAGGATTCTGGATAAGGTTCTGGCTTGAGTCCCTTACGTGTTCGGATTTGAGCAACGACCTTGTCAAACAGTTGAGGTGGAAGCATTTCAAAACCAAGATTCTCGGTATTCCAAACAGCACGGCCTTGAGAAGCAGCACGAATATCGTTTGAGAAACCAAAGGTCTCAGCAATAGGTAAAACACCGATAACAGTGGTGACTTCGCCTTCTGAAGGCATGTCTTCGATGATTCCACGACGGTTGGTAACTTCACGGGTAACTTGACCGAGCCAATCGTTTGGTACTGAAACGAAAGCCTTCTGCATAGGTTCAAGCAAAACGGTTCGAGCCCGTATCATTGCGCCCTTAATTCCGTTACGAACTGCTGGAATTGTTTGAGCAGGACCACGGTGAATTGCATCTTCGTGGAGTTTTGCATCGACGAGTCGTACAAACATTCCTTGAACTGGTTCATCGGCAATTGGTCCCTTAACACAGACACCATTGAATGCTTCAATGATCAGTTCACGAGTTTCGTGCAGTCCTTGAATACCCTTGGTATCGTTAACCAAGACGTTTGAACCATTGATTGCGTAAATCTTACGCATCAAATCTTTGTTCATGCCAAGTTCGCCGAACTTACGTCCGACTTCCTTTGCATCATTTGGACGGATTGTTCCAGAACCAAGGTCGCCAGAGCGGAGAGCTGCGACAACTTCAGGGGTAAGTGGCTCAATTTCAAAGAAGAATCTGTTGTGACGGTTTGGAGACTTTCCTTCAAACGCATGTCCGTGATTGTTGCCTTGAATACCTTCACGGTAAACCACAATAGGTGGACTGACACTCACTTTGATATTCTGCTCTTCTTCAATACGGTAAACGGTAATCTCCAAGTGGAGTTCACCCATACCAGCAAGAAGTGCTTCACCAGTTTCTTGGTTGGTAGTAACTTGTAGGGAAGCATCAGCCTTTGCAAGTGAACGGAGAGCATCGATGAACTTTGGTAGGTCCTTCATACTCTTTGGTTCGACTGCGACTGTAACAACCGGGTCTGAATAGTGACGAATTGCTTCGAATGGCGTGAAATCCTTGTCTCGAGAGAGCGTGACACCAGCAGCTGCTGAACGAATACCGGTAAGTGCTGCGATATTTCCTGCAACAACCTTTGGTACTGTAATTCGGTCTCCACCGACCATCATGCTGACTTGTTGAACACGTTCTGCCTTTGAACCACCGATAGCAAAGACTGATTCTCCTTGTGAAACCGAACCTGAATAGATTCGACCGACTGCAACTTCTCCTGCGTGAGGGTCCATCCAAATCTTAGTGATCATCATTGCGAGTTCAGCCTCTGGATCACAAGTCATCATTGCTTTACCAATTGGAGATTCAAGGTCACCGGTCCAGATGTTAGGGATACGGTACTTTTGAGCCTCAACTGGGCCAGGCAACTTGGTAACTGCCATATCCAAAAGAACTTCGTGAACAGGGGCTTTCTCAGCCAATGTCTTCTGGTCTTCATTGTTACAGTATTCGAAAATCTCAGTCATTGAAACACCAGATTTCTTCATGTAAGGAATGGTAATTCCCCAGTTGTGGTATGCACTACCAAAGGCAACTGTACCGTCCAAAACGCTGACTTGCCAGCTCTTTTTGAATTCTTCAGGAGCGAATTGCTTAATCAAACGGTTGACTTTTTGAATCGTTTCTGTGAAACGAGCCATCATGTCTTCAGGAGTGACTTGCAATTCATTGATGAGTCGGTCGACCTTGTTAATGAAGAGAACTGGCTTGACCTTTTCCTTGAGTGCTTGACGGACAACAGTCTCAGTCTGAGGCATTGGTCCTTCAACAGCACAAGCGAGGATGAAACATCCGTCAACTGCACGCATAGCACGAGTGACGTCACCACCAAAGTCAACGTGACCTGGAGTGTCGATGAGATTGATGAGGTAGTCAGTACCTTCTACTGCGTGAACCATAGAAGCGGAAGCAGCGTTGATAGTAATACCACGTGCTGATTCTTGTTCATCGAAATCGAGAACACGAGCGGCACCGGCAAGTTCGCTGGACATCATTCCAGCACCTGCGATAAGGTTGTCAGAAAGTGTTGTCTTTCCGTGGTCAATGTGTGCCGCAATACATAGATTACGAATCTGTGGCAAAATATGCATTACTTCTACTGCTTTGTTAATATTATCTTCCTTTCGGCCCATAGAATCACCAATGACTTCTCGTCAATCTTGGCCACCGGAAAGGGGTTCTTAAGTCACTCGCAACGAAGATACGAATTGCGGCGACAGTGGACGAAATAAGGCGTCCGCAAATGGTGTAAAAGTTCGAAGAGAATACGAGGTATTCCGTTCAACGAGCAGAGGAAGCAATTCGTTCCAATTCTTCCTTCTTAGCAACTGCGTAAGAAGTAGCATCGCCAGATCCAGCCTTTGAAAGCTCATTGATGATACAGTTGGTCAAAGTTCGCTTCGACTTGTGTGTCCCTTGATGAGCGCCGATTGCGAGATTGCGTAGGGCGACATCGAGACGTCGTGAAGGTGAAGCATCG
>TARA_B110001450_G_scaffold125044_1_pt1 | contig 10067 bp, 3 predicted proteins | sample TARA_B110001450 | Tara Oceans TARA_B110001450 (sample SAMEA4396538) | marine metagenome | biome: Polar Biome; feature: [SRF] surface water layer (ENVO:00010504); material: water (ENVO:00002006), including particulate matter (ENVO:01000060) such as... | depth 5 m | reverse complement strand
AAAAAAAAATGGAAATGTGGTTGGAAGGTAATTGGAACATATCCAGATATATTTCCAAAATTTCAAAAAATTCATATGTATAATAAACCTAATATAATAGTAGTAAGTAAAGGTTTAAAAGGAAATAAAGGTGAAATTGGTGATCCTGGAGATCGTATAAATGAAAATACTAAATTTAAAGTAAATATTAATAATATTAATGATTATACTAATAAAAATTTAAATATTAATTCGGATAATATTAATATAAATAGCAATAATAAAATAATATTACATGAATATAGTAAAATATGTACTAATGATGGTAAAAATTGTTTAGATAATAGAATATTTAATAATATATATGATTATTATTATAAAAATGACACAGATAATGAAACAGAATTTGTAGATGATCTTAGACCAGAATATACACACCCAGACGATTGTACGATAGGGAAAACTTGTTATTTTAAAAATATAAATAATGCTAAAATGTTTAAAGCACAAGGACAAGTATGTGAAATAGAACCAAAATATAATTCAGTTATATGTAAACGTTTATAAATAAATTTATTTTTATTTAATATATTATTATAGTAAAGTAAAATGAATAATTTATTTAAAAATATATATTTTAAATTACTAATATTCATATTAATAATAATATTATTTATCATAATATATTATTTAAATTCAAAAAAATATGATAAATTTTATTTTGAAGAACAAAGTCAATCATTGATAAATGCTAAAACATATTTAGAAAATTCTGATAGTGATATTAAATTTAAAATGAAAAAACCAAATTTAGGAAAAACAGGACCAATTAAATTTGTTGACGCAGATAATACTGCAACTGTATTAGGAAAATATCCTAATAATTGGTCCGAGAAAGAATTATTAGATAACGATTTAAAACAAACTATTATTAAAATTCCTAGAGGAAAAACAGGTGATAAAGGTAATAAAGGTGATGCTGCTATATTTAATCCGAAAGGAACACTTTCATTAGAAGAAATTAATTCTGATAATTTAAAAATAAGTGCAGATAATTTAAATTTAAATGCAAAAAAAATAAATTTAAATAAAGCATTGTGTTTTGGTAATACAGATAAGTATTGTATTGATAATAATTTTATTAGTTATTTAAAAGATACAAATAATTTAATTGATCAAAAAAGTACAACAACAAATTTATTAAATAGCAAAAAAACTGAATTGGAAAAATGTAATAATGATTTATCAGCACTTCGACTTAATATGGATAAAAATTATTTTTCAAAAGAGATTGATGTACCATCGGTTTATACATTAACTAAACAATGTGATGAAGAAAAACAAAAATTAGTTAATTTATATCAAAATATTACAAATTCGGATGAATTAAAAAAAGAATATGAAAAAATTATAAATGAAAAACAAAATCTACTCGCTCAAATTGTAAGTAAAAATAATATTATAACAGAAAGAGAAAATAATATAAAACAATGTAAAACTGAAAAAACGAATTTAAATAATGAAAATGTTGATCTTAAAACAGATATTAAAATACTTGAAGATACTAGTTATAGTGCGCAACAAAATCTAGAAGAATGCAATAAAACGAAAACTAATGTTAATTTAACAGATTATATTTCAAAATCAGATCACGAATCAATATTATTTAAAGATTATATGAGAAAAAACACTGTTGATAACTTATATACTTTAAATAGCGATATTGATCTTAGATTCAAAGATATTTATGGTAATTATTTATCGAATGATTATGTTAAAACAAATTATTATAAAAAAGATATAAATGATGCAAAAGTTGACATAGTATGTCAAAATAAAATAGAAAAAGCATTACAAAATCCAGATGAATGGAGAGAAGAAATAGAACCAATTGATTTAAAATTAGGTAAATTAGAACAATTATATGAAAGTAAATTAAATAGAAATAAAGATAGTTTAGATGAATGTCTTGTAGATAAAGATACTAATCATTATAGAAAAGATTATATTGAAAACTATTATAGAAATTTGAATGATATTCAAAATAATTATATATTAAAAACAGATTGTCAAAATACTGTTGTTAATGATCATATACCAAAAAGTACAATTGATCGTGAATATATAAAAAATGATGATTATTTTAAACAAAATTATGTTTCAAAAAATGATTATGAATCTTTAAATACATCTTTAGAAAGTTGTAACACTGATAAGAGTAAAAAACAAACTGAAAAAGAAGTTTTAGCAGAAGAAATAACAAGATTACAGAGTACTATTGAAAATATGAACTGTACTGATTGTAATGAATATACAAAAGGCGTCAATGAATTGTTAGAAATGTGTAATACTCAAAAAGATGGTGCATTAGCAGAAAGTGGAACATTAAAGCAAGATATTAAAAAATTAGGAGATTTTATTACTCAATTATATAATAATATTTCTGATAAAGAAATTAAAATCACTAAAATTAGTAATGATCTTGTAAATAAAGAAAAATCATATGAAAAAGATGTACAACATTTACAAAATGAAGTTGTGTCAATAACGAAAGATGCGGTTGGAAAAAATACCGCAATCGATGTATATAAGAAAAAAGTTACAGAATTGGATACTATTAGAAATAATGCAGTAGAAGTTATTCGGAAATTACAAAAAAATATAAATAATGCAGAAAATAGTATTGAATTCACACAAGAAGAATTAAATTCAAAATTATTAGAATTACAAGATGCTTCTAAACAAATTGATAAATGTATTAAAATGGAAAATGATTATAACAAAGATAAAACAAAAATTGCAAAACTCAATAGTGAAATTAATGATTGGAAACTCAAAACACGTGGTACTAGTGCCGCTAATAAAGAACTTAATGATTTAGATTATAAATTACGCAAAGCATTATATGAAAAACAAACACATGGTACAACTGAATTTGTTCGTGGTAAAAATGAAGGTAGAGATGCTGCTAAAAAAATATGGAAATATTCATTGTATGATATGAATACTAAATGGCAAGATGGTTGGGAAAAAGGCAAAAATCTTACAGTAATTGGTAAAGAAGATGAATTTATGAAAGAAAAATGTAAAAGTCAATTTGAAAAAGGAGTTGCTTCTAGACAACAGTATGTATATACAGATGACGATATGAAAAGAGAAATAGAAAGAGCACAAAAAGAAATAGGTAATAAAATACCAGAACCAAAAGAATGTGTTAATATTACTTAAACATTTTAGTTTTATTTAAAATAAAATATGAATAATATTTTTATTTTTGAAAATAATTTTTTAAACATTCATAATATATTTAAAAATTTATTATTTTTACATTCAACAAATGGTAAAAATTGTAAAATACATATATTGAATTATGATAATATAAGCGAATATATATTATTACCTGAAAATTTTAATAATTTATCAGATATTATTAAAATAAAATTTATTAAATATAGTATTTTATATAATTTTGGTGGAATTTGGATTGATAATAATATTCTTTTACTTAAAAATATTGATTTTTTATTTAATTTTGACAATGGGTTTTTTATTTATCATAATAATAAATTAATTACTGATATTATCGGATCAATACCTTATAATTTATTATTTAAAATATTTATTGATAATATTAATATTGATATTAATATAATTTACAATAATTTTAAGTATTTATTTAAAAAATTTAAAATTATCGACGAAACATATTTTTATAATGATATCATAAATAATATATATATATATTTCGATAATTCTATTAATACTTTTAATGATTCTGAAAAAATGTTAAATACTATTGTATTTAATTCTATTTTTTCTAATTCAAATGAATATTTTATAAATGATTATCATTATTATACTAATCTTTTTAAAAATCAACCTTTTATTATATTTGATAATTTTATTTTAAATAATTATGATCTTGATAAAAATTTTTTTAATAATAAATCACCTATTAATTTTTTTATTAATAAATCTTTTGATAATTTAACACATCTCGATAATATTGATTTTATTGAAATAGGTAGTTCTAATTTTGAAACATTAATACAAGAATGTAAAAAAAATGACAAAGGTATTACAATAGACCCTATTAAATTTTATTTAGATGAATTACCAAATAAGATAAATGTAAAAAAATTAAATCTTGCTATATCTGATAAAAATGGTAAAGCTGATATTTATTATATTTCTCCTGATAATATAAAAAATTTGAATTTACCACGTTGGTTTTACGGATGTAATTCTATTAATGATTATCATCCTTATCATATTAATCAAAATCTTCAAAAATATGTAACAATTGATAAAATAGATATTATTCCAACGTATGAATTATTTTATTCAAATAAAATTAAAAAAGTAAAATATTTAAAAATTGATACCGAAGGTCATGATTGTATTATTTTAAAATCTTTATTAAATTATATTAAATTTTTACCTAAATCTTTTTATCCTGATGTAATTATATTTGAAATTGAAATGACAAAAGATAAAATTTTACTAGATTTTATTATTAATTCTTATATAAATATTGGTTATAAATTAGCAAAAAAATCATGGGATGCTATATTGATATTATAATTTTTTTAATTACTATAATTAGAGTAATTTATATATGTACAATAAATATAATTTAATATTATTTACAACTATTATTATATTTTTTATTATTATAATTATTAACTATTCATATCATATTAATTATAAAAATCTTGAAAAATTTAATACAGAAACTGATTGTGGGGAAGAAGATGTTTTTATGGATACTCAAGTTAAAAATTTTTGTTCTCAAATTTGTAAATATACACCAGCTGGAACAGAAGCACAAGAAAGATGCAGACTAAATTGTCCTTCAATTGCTAGAAATAAACTTATTAAAGGTATGGCATTGGGTAATGATTATTTATTAAAAGGTCATTATAAAAAAAGTTTTAATCAAAAAGAAGAACAAAAAAAACAAACTCAAGATGTTTTAACATCTCAAGTTATTAAAAATTCAAGATTAACACATATTTTAAAAGAAGATTGTACTCAAGACCAATTAGATATAATTACAAATGATATGAAAAAAGATAAATATGGTGATTGGATTAAAATTGGCGATAGTCCAACACAATATACATATGATGATAAAGTTTCAACTTTATGTTCTCCTGATAAAAATTATGTTAATACTAAAACAGAACAATATTTTAAAAATAGCGAATTTAATGATTTAATCGATAAGCATTCTATTATTGGATTACAATGGTTTTATATTGGTGATAAAAATAATCAACAACTTATTAATTATATATCAAAACCCGATTTTATTGAAATTAGTAATAGTGCTTTTATTCAAGCTTTATCAAATAAAATTGATAAAAAAGAACCTTTGAAATTTACTAAAACTGAAATGTCTGATTTTTTTGATACCAATACTATTAATATTTCATCTAAAAATTATGTAATTATTAATGATAATATTTATTTTCCAATGTCACATACATCACTTCCAGTATGGTTATATAACGTTAAGCATATTGCTAATTTGCGGGAAAAATGGTATGCAAAACTTAATAAAAAAATTTCTGAATTAGATGATATTTCTCCATGTACTTATAAAAATAATGAAATACCTACGCTTTCTAATAAAATTTCTCATAATGGTATTGAATGGGGTAAAATTGGTTCATCTCTAAATGAATATTCCCCAATTTCTAAATATAATGAAGTTGTTAGTGTTAAAGAAAATGCTATTAATAATTGTAAATATACTAATGATAGTTTGGATTCTTTGCCTAATAAATTTACTGAAGATAATATCGAATGGGGTAAAATTGGCTCATCGCAAAATCATTATTCTTTAATATCTGCATTAAAACAAGCAACCGTTGCTAAACAAAATGCTATTAATAATTGTAAATATACTAATGATAGTTTGGATTCTTTGTCTAATAAATTTACTGAAGATAATATTGAATGGGGTAAAATTGGTTCAAACCCTAATGAATATTCTTTAATTTCAAATTTAAAAGAAAATGAAAATATTGCAAAAGAAAATTGTCTAATACCAGGTGTACTTCATCAAGATATATCTAATCTTCCAAAAAAATTAACTAATCCTGATACAGGTGAAATATATGGTAAATACTCGGTTATTCCTTCAAATCAAAATTATACAGCTTCTTATAATTATCCATATATTGATAAAAATAATTTAGATAATAATTTAAGTGATATATGTTTTGTTTCTAAAAATAATATGACAAATCAAGAAGGAGAATTAATATGGGGACAAAAACAAAAATATGGTGGTGAATATGGTTTGATTGGTGGTTGGCAAGATTTTCTTTTAGATAAAAATAAAGAAAAAAGATATGGTAAAATTAAAACTTCTACAAATGATGGTTGGGCAGGCAAAATTGGAAATAGTACTGGTGAATATGGTAAAATAGGTTTCTCATATGATTATCCAACTGGATATAGATGGGTATTATTTCAACCCAAACCAGAACAAAAATCTAATAATCCAAATATAATAAATAATGAAAAATTATCTCATTTTCTAAACGGTAAAAACGAATATATTATTACTAAAAATATTTTTGATTCATTCAATATTCCAATTATTACTGCCGATAGTTTAATTAATGGTAGAGAAGCTGATACTTGGTATAAACCTAGAGATAATATCTATATTAATACTGCTAATTGCGATTCTTATACTAGTCAATTAATGTCTGCTGTCGATGATGATATCCTTTCTAACCGCGAAGAACAAACATTAGATATTGCCATGAAATATTTAAGTTCAGATAAAACACGTTTTGTTTCCACCGCATATTGCCCTAGTACTTGTACAAAGGATTCTTCTAATACTGGAGAATGCGCTCCTTGTTTTAGAAAAGGTATTCTTGAAGTTGCAGTAAATGATTGGTCAAAACTTGTTAATAGTATTAATAATAATATTTCTGGATTAAATAGATTAATCGGATTATGTGAAAATAATCTTATTTATTCTGAAAATGGTAATAATAAAGTTAAAAAATTAGCAAGTGATTTCAAAGTTCTTAAATTTAAAGTAAGTAAAATAAAACCATCCGGTAATAATATTTTAACTGATAATAAGGGTATGGATTCAACTCTTATGATTAAAATACTTAATAAGTCTCAAGATATAGATGCAAATACATGGGATAAACTTAATATTAATGCAATTGGTCCAGATGATTATGTAAGATATAATTCTAATTATTATGTGATTGATAATGAATCATTTTTAGATATTATTAGTGATTATTCTGATACTTACGAACAAGAATATCAAACTAAAAAAGGCACTATTCCTGATTGTGATATCCCTTATAATTTAATTAATAAAACTCAAAATACATGTCTCACTAAAAATCATCAATGTATTCCCAAAAACAATATAACAACAGCAGATTATACTTCAAAAATAGATGAAGCAATAGGAATTAACACTGAATGGTATAGACAAAAGTATCAAGAAGGTATAGATACTGCTAAAACTAAAATGGGTAAATATTATCCAGTACCAGGAGTAAATAAATTAGGCGAAGCAAATAGAGATTGTGTTCCAGCCAATTATACTAAAATAGTTCCACCAGGTAGTAATTATGTTAAACCAAATACATGTCCTCAAAATCAATCATGTCGTTTACCATGTAAAGGTTGTCAAAATGATAATTTAGAATGCAAAAAATCTGAATTTAAATATACGCAGGAACAGTATAATACTATAAAAAATAGTAAACGCGAGGCAGGTTCTACTGCTGCTAAAGGAATATTTGTTAATACATATGATGGCGTGACACAATGTGTTCCACGTAATTATGTTAGTAAAATCGCTGGTGATAAAAGAAGAGTTAGAATAGGGGATGCGTCATCTTGTACTGGTGGCGCCCAATGTGATGATTTATCACAAGAAGGTTGGAATACAATATTAGAATCAGTAAGAGGAGAAAAAACTATAAATCAAAATGAATGTAAAAATGTAGGTACTTCACAAAAAACTTGTCTAAAAGAATGCGAAAATAATCCTGCATGCAAATTAAATACATATAATGTTGATAATGTAAAAGATATGACAACCGCTTCTTAAACATATATAAATTATTATTTATTTTTATAATATTAAATTTATTTACTATATTTAAATAGAGATTTAATGATTAAACAGCATAATTATTTTATAATATTGATAATTAGTATTATTATTTCTTATTATATATACACTAATAATAATAATAAAGAAAAATTCTCTTCTCAATTTGAAAATATAGCAGAAATTAAAAAAGATTGTCCTGTTGGTAATATCATGTATGGTTTTTGTAATAATTTATGCTCTTATTATAATAAAGAAGAAGAAAAAGAATTCTGTAATAAACAATGTCCTCCAGCAGTAAAAAAATATTTAATTGATTCTCCAGATAATATATATACAAACTTTTTATTAAAATATATATGGAAGCAAAAAGATGGAAAAGTAGATACTCAACTAAATGAAGTTCAAAAATATTTAATTCAACAAACAGAAATAGCACAAGCTATGCAACAATTATCTAATCCCGGATCTAAATGGAAAGAAATTGAAAAATCTACTTTAGATCAAAGCAGAAATCTTGAAAAACACATACAAGATAATATTTCTGATATTATTGAAAAAGAAAAACAATTAAATATTTTAGATAAACTTAAACAAAGTATTATTAATGATATTAGAGCATTTCATTATACTACGGACCCAACTTTTAATGAAATTTCTACTATTATTCCCAAAGAAGACAGTAGTAAAAATGAATATAATATTGATGATAAATATAGTTTCTGGATTGAAATTGATATAGAAGATTCACCTGGTAATATATCTAAAAAATTTTTTAAACCATATAATTTCAAATGTTATAATAGAATTGATGAATTATTAGTTGAAAATAATTTTATAAAACTAAATAATAAAAAATTAGGTTATCTATGGAAAATTTATGATATTAAACCAACTGGTACTAAAATTAGTTCAACATATAATATCAGACAATTTTTTAAAAGAAAATTTAATGATATTAAACCAAATAGATGGCATGAATTTATTAAAACTTCAACAACAGATCATTTAACTGATACAAATAATTTAGATGTTATTGCAAATAATTCTGCATTTATATCATGGTTAAAATTATTAATTAGTATTAAGTCGCCTATTGAAGAAACTAATACTTTTGATTCTAGTAATAAAAAATATATATATCAACTTGCTTTGAATGAACAAAAAGTTATTACAGATTTATCATATAAAGCAGGTATTTCTAAATTTAAATTTGACAATTATATAATTGTTAATGAAAAATATTATAGACCACATGGTGAAATATTATTAAGTAATGATGATTTTGATAATACTTTTACACCACGAATAATTAGAAATTTAAATATAGATAGTTATATAGAATTTAATTACAACGGTAATAAATTGTATTTAAAAATCGTACCACCTTTAATTCTTAATAGTGATTTGAAACAAAAATGTAATACATCTGGTTATAAAAATAAAGATGAATATACTAAATATAATTCAAATAATATAATTAGTAAAATAAATGAAATTAATAATATTAATATTAATCAATTAAATGATGTTATTATTGAAAAAAATAATTTAACCAAATTAAATACAGCTCAAAAAATTTTAGATGCACTCAACTCTAAATATCCAGATAAAGATATTTATAATAGCGATTCTTATTTTAATAAAGATGAAGTTTCAAGTTTGTGGAGTTCATGGATGGAGGAATTGACCCAGCGAGTTCAAGAAGAAAAAGAAAGAAGAGAAAGAATTAATAATAATTGTAAATATACAGATGCAGATGTTGCTACTTGGAATAGTACTAAAAATATAATAGATATGGGTTCTGGTATAAATTACGGTCAAATTAAAAATCCTACTGAAAACATCGCAGATATTGATAATTATTACATTAAAAATACTAATATTAATACTGTTAATAACGAAATAAATGATGTTAATGATAAATGTGCTTTTAATAAAACTGAAGTTATTAACTGGAAAAATCAAAAAAAAA
>TARA_B110001450_G_scaffold238764_1_pt1 | contig 10073 bp, 12 predicted proteins | sample TARA_B110001450 | Tara Oceans TARA_B110001450 (sample SAMEA4396538) | marine metagenome | biome: Polar Biome; feature: [SRF] surface water layer (ENVO:00010504); material: water (ENVO:00002006), including particulate matter (ENVO:01000060) such as... | depth 5 m | reverse complement strand
AATATAATATCAATTTATTGAATTTAAAGTATGAATAATTACTCAAAACTTGGATTATTTAAAAGTAAAGGGCGTATATTTCAAGAACCTAACTCACTTTACAGAACACCATTTCAAAGAGATCGAGATAGAATAATCCACAGCGCATCATTTAGAAGATTAAAGCATAAAACACAAGTTTTTGTAAATACAGAAGGCGATCATTACAGAACTAGAATTACACATTCTATGGAGGTGGCTCAAATCGCAAGATCTATTGCCAAACACTTGAGTCTTAACGATGATTTAGCTGAGACACTTAGTTTGGCTCATGATTTAGGCCATACACCTTTTGGCCATGCTGGTGAAGAATCTTTAAATGAATGTATGGCTAATCATGGTGGTTTTGATCACAATCTTCAAACATTAAGAATAATAATGTTTTTAGAAAATAAATATTTAAAATTCAAAGGTTTAAACTTAACAATTGAAACATTGGATGGTTTATTAAAACATAATGGTCCTATAGAAGACCTTTCATTAGTTAAGCAACTGATAGGTTTAAAAAATTTAAATAATAAGATAAAATTTCAGCAATCAGCTTCATTAGAAGCACAAATATCTGCAATTTCAGATGATATAGCTTATAATAACCATGACATCCAGGATGGTATTAGAGCAAATATGTTTAACCTTTCTGAGTTGATTGAAATTAATTTTTTTAAAGATATCTATAATTTTCACAAAAAAAATATTAGAAAGAACAATAAAGAAATTCTAATATACCAAATAATAAGAGACTCTATTGATTTAATGGTCAAAGACTTGATTAAAAATACAATAAAAAACTTGAAGATTAACAAGATCAAATCTATTAGAGATATTTACAAATCTGATAATTACATTGTTTGTTTTTCAGAAAAATATTCAATTATAGAAAAAGAAATTAAATTTTTTTTAAGAACTAAAATGTATAATAATAAAAATGTTTTGACAAAAAATAATAAAGGTAAAAAAATTATAAGAGATCTTTTTTTACTAATTAAAAATAAACCGAACAAATTTTTGACAAACGAAAACTTGAAAAATGGAAAATATAGAGCAATAGCAGATTTTATTTCTGGCATGACAGATAGATTTGCAATTAAACTACACAAAAATATAAGATGAATATTTACGATTTATATTTAGATAGAATTAAAGATTTATTAAAAAAGCTAAATAGAGATAACATAATTGAGTTACCTGAAAATTTAGATGCAATTAATGTCGATATACCCCCTTCAAATTTTAATTGTGATATATCAACAAATGTATCTATGGTATTATCAAAGATTAATAAGATATCACCATTAGATATAGCAAAGCAATTAGTTGAATTTATTAAAAAAGAAGATTCAGATATAGAAGATATCTCTGTAGCAAAACCTGGTTTTATAAATATTAAATTTAAAAAAATATTTTGGACTAATTTTGTTAAAGAAATTATCATTAATCAAAAAACCTTTGGAATTAATACAAAAGAAATAAAGCAAAAATATTTAATTGAATTTGTTTCAGCTAACCCAACTGGCCCATTACATGTTGGTCATTGTAGAGGAGCTATATTAGGTGATGTTATTTCTAATATTCTTATTTTTAATAAACATGATGTTTCAAAAGAATATTATGTAAATGACTATGGAAATCAGATTATAAATTTTACAAAATCAGTTTTTTTTAGAATTAAAGAAATATTAAATAATGAAAGGTTCCCTATTGAAAATACTGATTTATACCCAGGTGATTACTTAATTGGTATTGCTAAAAATATTATTAATAATAATAAAAAAATAAAATTTGATAAATTTGAAGACATCTCTAAAGAACTCACAACACTATCTGTAGCTGAGTCTTTAAAGTTGATTAAAGAAAATTTACAAAATCTTGGAATTGTTCACAACAAATTTTCAAGCGAGACTGAGATTGTTTATAACAAAGAAGTAGAGAAAGTTATTAATAAATTAAAAGATAAAAATTTAGTATATGAAGGAAAAATTAAGGCCCCAAAAGGAGAGGATAATAAAAATTGGGTCGAGAGAAAACAACTTTTATTTAAATCAACTGAATTTGGTGATGACAAAGATAGAGCTTTACAAAAATCAGATAAGTCCTGGACTTATTTTGCTAGTGACGTTGCTTATCATAATAATAAATTAGATAGGAATTTTGACACTCTAATAAATATACTTGGTGCTGATCACTCAGGTTATATTAAAAGAATCACTTCTGTAGTTGAAGCTTTATCAGGATCTAAAATTAAATTGATATGCAAAGTTAGTCAACTTGTAAAATTAATAAAAGATGGAAAACCATTTAAAATGTCCAAAAGAAAAGGTGACTATATTACTGTCGAGGATTTAATTTCTGAAGTTGGTAAAGATGCAACAAGATTTATTATGTTAAATAGAAGTAGTGATGTTGAACTAGATTTTGATTTCACCAAGGTTAAAGAAAAATCAAAAGATAATCCCCTTTATTATGTTCAATACTGTTATGCGAGAATATCCTCAGTATTTAGACATGTAAATTTAGATATTAATAAAGATTTGAATACAGCAAAATATAATTTTGAATATACAGATGCTGAAATAAAAATTTTAAAAAAGGTTTCTGAATGGCCAAAATGTATTGAAGCTGCCAGTTTACGACTGGAACCTCATAGAATACCAATATTTCTTTATGAACTTTCTTCTGAGTTTCACTCATATTGGAACATGGGTAAAGAAGATGAGTCAAAAAGATTTATTAATGATAAAAAAAATATAACAGATGATAAAGTTGTTTTTTTAAAAGTTATCTCTAATGTTATTAAATCAGGTATGAATATAGTTGGTGTTGAAACACCCGAAAAAATGTAATGATTAAAGAATTAAAATATTTATTCTTAATTTTAACAATTTTCTTGTCTGTTTTTTTAGTTTTAGATTACTATTTTTCAGACAATAATAAAAAAAAATCATTTAGAGCATTTAAACAAAATGATATTAAAGTAATAAATTATTCAAAGGAATTAATTCTATTGGAAAGTGATACTAATAATATCATCGAATATATTGAAAAAACAATTGATAAAAATAAAAAAAACTATAATTTTTGGAAATTAATCAATGATAACGAGTAAAAGGCGATCCTTTATTACGGGCATCAAATCAACAACTTTATCCAACAAAGAAAAAAAATTTTTGATAAAATATAAACCCTGGGGAATCATATTATTTTCACGAAACATTAAGTCAATAAATCAGACTAAAAAACTTACAACAATAATTAGAAAAATTTTTAAAGACAAAAATTACCCTATTTTGATAGATCAAGAAGGTGGTCGTGTTAATCGATTAAAAAAATTTTTTAATACTGATTTATTTACAGGAGAGTTTTTTGGAAAACTTTATAAAAATGATTTTAAAAAATTTAAAAAATTTTATGAAATATTTACGAACCGAACCTCAGATATGCTTAAATTAATTGGTGCAAATGTTAATACAGTTCCAGTTTTAGATATAAGAGTTAGGGGTGCCAGTAAAATTATTGGAGACCGTGCATTTTCAAAAGATCCTAAATTAGTATCTAAACTTGGGGATATTTGTATTAAAAATTATCACAATAATAACATAGGAACAGTTATCAAACATATTCCTGGACATGGTTTAGCAAAAGTTGATAGTCACAAACTTACACCAATAGTAAAAGAAAAATTTAACAAATTAAAAACAAATGACTTTTCAACATTTATTAAAAAAAAAAGTTTTTTGGCAATGACAGCACACATTATTTTTAAAGATATAGATCCAATAAATACAGTAACACATTCTAAAAAGATTATTAAAATAATAAGAAATGATATCAAATTTAATAATATTTTGATGTCTGATGATATTTCTATGAAAGGGTTGAAATATTCAATAAAACAAAATACACTTAAAGCTTTTGATGCAGGATGTGATCTAGTACTACATTGTAGTGGTAACCTAAATGAAATGCTTGTTGTTGCTGATAATTCTCCACATCTTTCTAAATTTATTATTAAAAAAACATCACAATTTTATAAATTTTTGAGTTAAGATTAGGTATGGAAAACATCGATTCTACTAACTTTAATGTAAATCTAAATAATTATCAGGGTCCTTTAGATATTTTATTAGATTTAGCTAAAGCACAAAAAGTAGATCTTGAAGATATATCAATTACTAAACTAGCAGATCAGTTTCATGACTATATTACTAATGAAAAAGATTTAAATTTAGAAGCAGCGTCCGAATATTTGCTAATGGCGACTTGGTTAACTTATCTAAAGTCAAAACTCTTATTACCTGGAAATCCAGAAGAGGAGTTTAAAGTTTTAGAAGTAGCTGAAAAACTTAAATTACAGCTTAAAAAATTAGAATTAATTCGTTTATTGTCAGATCAAATGCTCAAAAGAAAAAGACTGGGTCGAGATATTTTTATGAGAGGTATTAAAGGTAGTATTAGATCTATTCATAACGCAGAATACAAAGTTACACTTTATGAGTTGCTCAAGTCATATTCTTCTATAATAATGAAAAAAGATTTTCATCGTATAAATATTCCAAAATTGCCAGTTTTTACGACAGAAGACGGCATCAAAAGAATCAAAGAATTCTTCGGTAAATTAATAGAGTGGAAAAATATAGATGATCTAATACCCATAACTTTTAACAAAGGTCTACAAAACAAAAAAACTGGTAAAGCTGGAATTTTTGCTGGGTCACTTGAATTAGTTAAAGAAGGAAATATTAGAATAAAACAAAATAAACTATATGACGATGTTTATATTAAAGAAATAAAATGAATAAAAAAAAGATAAAAACAAAAAAAAATAATATTGTTAATTTTCCAGCTAAATTAAATTCAGTTGATAGAGAAGTCGAGGCTATAATTTTTGCAGCAGCTGAACCATTGGATATGGACACAATAGAGTCAAAAATTTCAAAAAAGATTAATGTATTAAAAACCTTAGAAAAACTTCAAAGTGAATATTCCACTAGAGGTATTAATTTAGTTTGTATATCAAAAAAATGGTCATTCAGAACATCTGACAATTTATCAAATTTAATGTCACAAGAAAAAACAGTTGAAAAAAAACTATCTAGAGCTGCAATTGAAACTTTAGCAATAATTGTTTATCATCAACCAGTTACGAGAGCTGAAATCGAAGAAATTAGAGGCGTAGCTTTTGGAACGAACACACTTGAAATCCTAATGGAGCTAAACTGGGTAAAGCCCCAAGGAAGAAAAGATGTACCTGGTAAACCTATTCAATATGCTACAACTGATAATTTTTTAAGTCATTTTAGTCTCCAAAAATTGTCTGATTTACCAACAGTTGATGAATTGGGTTCTGCTGGTTTAATTGATAGCTCAAGCATAGATGATTCAATTTTTGGTACAGGTAAATTTTACAAAGAAAAACAAGAAGAAAAAAAAGAAAATATTTATGAAAATATTGACGAAATGTTAAGTGGAACATTGAACAAAGATGAAGATAAGTAAAAAGTTTCTTTTAAAATCAATATAAAAGTTGTATAAAATGATATGAGTATTGGAATTTGGCAAATTGCTGTTGTTGTAATTTTAGTTGTCCTTTTATTTGGTAGAGGAAAAATTTCTAGTTTAATGGGTGATGTTGCAAAAGGTATAAAAAGTTTTAAAAAAGGTATGGCTGCTGATGTTACTGATGAGACTGAGCCAAAAAATATTTCAGAAAATAATCAAGATTCAAAAGATAAAGAGTAAATCAAATGCCTACAATTGGTTGGTTTGAGATTTTAATCGTTGTAGCTATATCTATCGTAGTTATTGGACCAAAAGACTTTCCACATATGCTTAAAAAAATTGGATCTTGGATTGGTACAACTAAAAGATACATTAATAATATTCAAACTGAAGTATCAAATATAGATCTAGAGGAAGATACAAAAGAACCTAGCGAGAAAAATGAAGATAAAATCTGAAAATGAAGGAGGCTTCGTAAGTCACCTTACTGAATTAAGAAAAAGATTAATTCACTCATTTGTTTTTTTATTTATTTTTTTTATTGTTTGTTATTTTTTTTCAGAACATTTATATGGTTTTTTGGTTGAACCATTTGCAAGGGCTGTAAAAGAAAGTGGTCTTGAAAGAAGGTTAATATTTACAGCTTTACAGGAAACTTTTTTAACATATATAAAAGTTGCATTTTTTGCAGCCTTTTTTGTTACATGCCCATATATATTAATACAAATATGGAAATTTATTGCTCCTGGCCTCTATAAGCATGAAAAGTTGGCAATTATACCATATTTAATATTGACACCAATTTTATTTTTTTTAGGAGGTATGCTTGTTTATTATTTAATAATGCCATTAGCCATAAAATTCTTTCTTTCTTTTGAAAGTTCTGGTCTATCTACAGGTCTTCCAATTCAACTAGAAGCAAAAGTGAACGAGTATTTATCTTTAGTTATGAAGTTAATTTTTGCATTTGGTATTAGTTTTCAGCTACCAGTTGTCCTTAGCTTATTGGCTAGAGTTGGATTAATTGACTCAAAGTTTTTAAAAACTAGAAGAAAATATGTAGTTGTAATAATTTTTGCTGCAGCAGCGATTCTAACACCACCAGATCCAATAACTCAAATTGGCTTAGCCATCCCATTATTAATTTTATATGAATTGTCTATTTTTTCTGTAAATATTATTGAAAAAAACAATAGTAAAGATGCATAATATAAAAGATATTAGAAAAGATACTGAAAATTTTAAACTATCTTTAAAAAAAAGATTTTTAGATATTGATGTAGATAAAATTATAAAACTAGATGAAGACAATCGTAAATATATTAAAGAAAAAGAGAATTTAGAAAAAGAAAAAAAAACTATTTCTAAGTCAAAAGATAAATCTTTATTTGAAAGATCAAAAAAAATTACCACAGAAATAGAAAAAATTGATAAATTGCAAAATAAGGTTAAAACCGAATTAAACACAATTTTATCTTCAATACCCAATAGCCCTTGTAAGGATGTTCCAATAGGCAAAGATGAGAGTTCTAATATTGAAATTTCAAAATCTGGTACAATCCCAAATTTTGATTTTTCACCAAAATCTCATTATGAATTAGGTGAAAACCTAAACATGCTAGATTTTGATCTTGCAACCAAAACAACTGGCTCAAGATTTGTTTTTGTTAAAGATAAGTTGGCTCTACTTGAAAGAGCCTTATCTAATTTTATGTTAGATACTCACGTTAATCAAAATGGTTATAATGAAATATCACCTCCACTAATAGCAACAGAAAATAGCATGTTTGGAACTGGACAATTACCTAAATTTTACAATGACCAGTTTGAACTAAAATTAGATGAGTCAGCTGGTAGAAAATTTTTAATACCTACGGCTGAAGTAATATTGACAAATTCTGTAAAAGATAAAATTATTGATAAAAAAAACTTACCAATTCGTATGGTTGCTTCAACTCCTTGTTTTAGAAAAGAAGCAGGAAGTTATGGGAAAGATACAAAAGGGATGATTAGACAGCATCAATTTTATAAGGTTGAATTAGTTAGTATTGTTGAAATTGATGAATGTCTGACTGAATTAGAAAGAATGACAAATTGTGCAACTAAGATTTTAGATTTATTAGAATTACCTTATAGAAAAATGATTTTATGTACAGGAGATATGGGATTCAGTGCAGAAAAAACATACGATATTGAAGTTTGGTTGCCATCAGAAAATAAATACAGAGAAATTTCAAGTTGCTCATCTTGTAGTTCTTTTCAAGCACGTAGAATGAAAACTAGATATAAAAATGAAAAAAATGAAACAATTTTTGTTGGTACTTTAAATGGTAGTGGTTTAGCTGTTGGAAGAACTCTTGTTGCTATATTAGAAAACTATCAACAAAATGATGGCTCAATTCTAGTTCCAAAAATTTTAAGACCCTACATGAATAATATTGAAAAAATAAATAAGATTTAAAGTTGTTTTAATAAAAGAGATAGTATAAGTATTCGATAATAAATAGGGAGATATATGGAAAATTCAGGAATAGGACAATTTATACCTTTAATTTTAATTTTCGTTATTTTTTATTTTTTCTTGATAAGACCACAACAAAAAAAAGTTAAGGAACATAAATTAATGGTTGAAAACTTAAAAAGAGGCGATGATGTAGTGACATCTGCTGGTATTATTGGTAAAGTTGAGAGAATTATTGATAATGAAAAAGTAGAAGTTTCAATAGCCGAAAATGTTAACGTTGAAATTGTCAAAGCCACAGGAATTCAAGGATTACTTAATACGCCTGAAATTAAAAAATAACATTAAATTGAAGTGTTATACTTTTCAAAATTAAGAATTACTGTAGTTTCACTTATATCAGTTTTTTTTATATTTATTGCTATATCAAATTTCTTTGAGTCTAATTCAAGTTTTATATCTAAAAAAATAAATCTTGGTTTAGATCTACAGGGTGGATCATATTTATTGCTTGAAATTGATAATGGTCCAGTACGAGTACAAAAATTGCAAAATACCATTTCTACAATTAGAAGTTTTTTAAAGAAAAAAAAAATAGATTTTTATGATCTACAAATAAAGGATGAACAAATAAAATTTAGCATTACAAAAGATAATATTGAATTAGTAAAAACTTTTTTTTCAGATAAAGAAAGTGAGGTTAATCCTTATTACAACCAATATAAATCTCATCAATTTGACATTTCAAACAATGATAATGAGTTTACGTTAACACTTTCAAAATATGGTCTTATAGAAATTAAAACTTCTTCACAAGATCAAGCTATTGAAATAGTTCGAAGAAGAGTTGATGAAGTGGGTACAAACGAACCAAATATTTTAAAAAGAGGTAATGATAGAATTCTAGTTGAACTGCCAGGCTTAGATGATCCAATGAGAATAAAATCTCTTTTAGGTAAAACAGCAAACTTAACATTTAGATTTGTTACACAAAATGAAAATGAAACTTTTGGCGTTGAAATACTTAAATTTGAAGATGGTTTAAATGAAGCCATGGTTAGTAAAAGAATTATTTTAAATGGTGAAAATTTACTTGATGCACAACCTCAAATGAATAATCAAACAAACGAAACGGTTGTTTCATTTACACTAGATAGAGTAGGTGCAAAAAGATTTGGTAAAGCCACAAGCACAGGAATTGGAAAGCAGTTAGCAATTGTACTGGATGGAAAAATTGTAAGTGCTCCTGTTATAAGAGATACTATAGCTAGTGGAAATGGCCAAATTAGTGGTAATTTTACATTCCAATCTGCTACAGATTTAGCTTTATTATTAAGATCAGGTGCATTACCGGCTCCTCTAAATATAATTGAAGAAAGAACAGTTGGTCCCGACCTTGGTCAAGACTCAATTAATGCAGGTGTTATTGCTTTAATTATTGGTTTTTTATTAGTAATTGTTTTTATGTTTTTTAAATATAAAATTTTTGGTTTAATTGCTAATATTACATTATTAGTTAATTTATTTTTCTTAGTTGGAATTTTAACATTATTTGAAGCAACTTTAACATTACCTGGAATTGCTGGAATTATTTTAACAGTTGGAATGGCAGTAGATGCAAATGTTTTGATATTTGAGAGAATTAAAGAAGAATATAAAAGTGAAAAAAACAATATAATAGCTTTCGACACAGGTTATGTTAAATCAAAAACTGCTATTTTAGATGCTAACATTACAACTCTTATTGCTGCTATAATCTTATTTTTTATGGGCTCGGGTCCAATTAAAGGTTTTTCGGTAACACTAGCAGTTGGAATTTTTACTACTTTATTTTCAGTGTATTTTATTGCTAGAATGCTTACTAGTCTCTATGTAACAAAAAATAAAGAAAAAACAAATTTAATATAAATGATTAATTTTAATAAATTTTATAAATTGTTTAATTTAATATCATTTTTTCTAATTATAATTTCAATTCTATTGTTAATTTTTAAAGGTCTCAATTTTGGAATAGATTTTAAAGGTGGGACATTAATTGAATTAAGATCAGCAGATAAAAAGATTAACACTACATCTC
>TARA_B110001450_G_scaffold189026_1_pt1 | contig 10076 bp, 9 predicted proteins | sample TARA_B110001450 | Tara Oceans TARA_B110001450 (sample SAMEA4396538) | marine metagenome | biome: Polar Biome; feature: [SRF] surface water layer (ENVO:00010504); material: water (ENVO:00002006), including particulate matter (ENVO:01000060) such as... | depth 5 m | reverse complement strand
GTCCAAGCAATTGTGCACTTGGTCGCATCAAGCGTGCCCTATTTGGCGGCGGGAGATGTTTCCGTGGTGGATCAAAGAGGGGAACTGCTAACCGACGACAGTCGTTTTTCAGCCATCAAAATGAACAATCAACACATGTCCTACAAGCAGAAAATGGAAGAGAGCTATCGCAATAGAATTAATGCCTTACTGGCGCCTGTTGTTGGTATAGGAAATGTTCGATCGGAGGTTGAAGTTCGAGTTGATTTTACGGAGATTGAATCGACTTTTGAGGAATATGGAGGTAATGAAAACAGTCCACTCGCTCGTTCAGAATCACTTTCCATTGAGAGGGGTGCTGGGAAAATTGCTATGGGTATTCCCGGAGCTACTTCCAATATAGAGCCAAGTCCTGCGCTGCGTAACAATTTGGAAGAAACATCCCCTAATCAGGATGGATCTGGGCCGATGAGCAGCAAGACAACGCGCAACTACGAATTGGATCGGACAGTTAGGCATGTCAAACGGCAGGGTGGAAATTTAGAGCGTTTGTCAGTAGCAGTAGTAATCAATGAGCCGTCAGCCCCAAAGAGTGTCAACAATGAAAATGACGCGCCAAATGAAGATGGCAGCTCTCAAGAGGCCACAGCAACATATACCGCAGAACAGATTGATCGGTTTACTGCTTTAGTAAAAGGGGCGATTGGATTTAATGCCGAACGCGGGGATGTGGTGACCATAATAGCCACAAAGTTTGAAAAACAAAAACTACCCTCTGCGGTACCGTTGTTGTGGTATGAAAACAATCAAATTTTAGGTCTCATTAAAACCCTCATTTTTGCATTAGTCTTAATTGCGATCTTGTTTTTTGTCATCCGTCCGACTTTAAAATCATATGCTAATCCCAGAGTGTTGCGACGCGCCCCCTCCGGGAATATTAGAGACGATAAAGACGGGGAGTTATCGTTGGATGATCTTAGTTTATTGAATTCAGGTGAGGCAACCTCAATGAAGGATTTACAGGACAAGCTAAAGCCAAAAAAATCAAATATACCCTTGGAAATGCTCGATACGGCAAATACCTATGATGACAAAGTCTCGCTGGTGAGATTGCTGGTAGCTGATGATGCCAAGCGCGTCGCGAACGTACTTAAGGCAATGATTGGCACAGCATAGAAGGCAAGCTGTAACAGGAGAAAAATAATGGCAAAAGCACCAGCACCAGCACCAGAATCAAAGCAACCAATCTTTGAGGGCAGAGATAGCGCTTTACTAGACTCAGCCTTCCAAGCAATGACGGGCAGCGAGAAGGCTGCCGTCATCATGCTTCTTCTTGGAGAGCAGCAGGCAGCAGATATTATGCAGTTTTTTAATGCGAAAGAGGTAAATGACCTCAGTGCCGCTATGGTGAGTGTTGCAAGCTTGTCACAAAGCACTGTCAACCAGGTTCTAGACGAATTTATTCTAACCGTTAAAACACAAACCAACCTTGGTTTAGGCTCTTCAGACTATATTACTAATGTCTTGAATAGAGCGTTGGGAGAAGACAAAGCCGCGACTGTATTAGCGAAGATAATGCCGCCAGCGAATAATCGAGGACTAGAGCTGTTACAGTGGATGGACGCAGAGTCGATTGCTGAAATAATCTCTAACGAGCACCCTCAAGTCGCTGCAATTGTTCTTGCTGTGCTTGAGAGTGGGCCCGCTGCAGAAGTACTTGGCTGGTTGCCTGAGGATCAGCATGTAGAGATATTACAGCGTATTTCCGTGTTAGATTCTGTACAGCCATCTGCAATGCAAGCCCTGGAACATGTCGTATCCAAGCAGTTTTCAAATTCATCAGCAAAGGTATCATCCTTAGGTGGGATTGAGGCTGCAGCCCTAATAATGAACTATTCAAAATCAGACATTGCAGCAAACATCATGGCTGGACTGTCAGTTAATAATGCAGTCCTGGCCACTAATATTCAGGAAAAAATGGTCACTTTCGATAACTTCGGGGAAATGGATAACCGAAGCGTCCAAACATTGCTTCGAAGCATCGAGCAAGATGATTTGATGATCGCTCTTAGAGGCGCAGATCAAGTTATTAAAGATAAGTTTTTGGAAAACATGTCAGAGCGAGCGCGATTGATATTTGTAGATGATATGGAAGCCAAGGGGCCAGTTAGGCTGAGTGAAGTAGAGGCTGCTCAGCAGAGTATATTACGTGTAGCAAGGAAGCTATCTGATGATGGTGAGGTTATGCTTGCGGGTGGAGGAGAAGACTTTGTCTGATAGCTCGGTAGACGAAGCTTGGCGAGCGCACAATCTGTTACAGAGTGCAAACATTGACAACACATTTGTGTTGGCGCCATGGGATGAAGGGGTACAGAGCTTTCAGGCAGGCGCCTTTCGTCCTTGGATGAGCTCAGAGCTAGATGCCTCTGAGCATAGCCTGCCACCAGAGACGGATGTTGTGCCAGGCCCGCCAGACCAAGCAGAAATAACGGAGGGTAATCTTCTAAAAGAAAATGCCGAGATTGATAGAATAGAGTTTGAGCAACAAAAGCGGAATTCATTTGAGGACGGTTTTGAGCGAGGAACAGATCTAGCTAAGCAACAGTTTGACACAACTCAACAGCAGTTTTTGCAGTTAATTAAGAGTATTAGTGTTGCGCAGAGCGATATGATGACTTTCTATGAGCCCCTAAAAAAGCTGGCCATCCATCTTGCTGAGCAATTAGTCAGAGGTGAATTAACACTGTCTAGCACGGCCATTGAGCGCCTTATTAAAGAAACTGTAGTCGACCTTGGGCAGCAGAGCTCCGATTCAATTACCGTCAACTTAAGCACGCAAGACCGAACTCGGCTACCCGCCAACTTCATAGAAGAGTTCCCGCAAATAGACTTCAGGGCTGACGAAAAAATATCCCCAGGTAGTCTTACACTGAGCTTTGGCGATACTGCGATAGAAGATTTCTTAGAGCATCGCTTGCATGCTCTCGCAGACGGAATTTTTAAGCGTCAAGATTCGGAGAGGCCGGACATTTCAGTAGAACAACAATCAAAACCTGAGCAACAAGATCCAGATCTTTCATCCCGGTCTGATTATATAGACACCCCCAGTAACGACAGTCTCGATGGGACAGCAGAGAGTCAATCGGATGATTGAGTTCGCCCATCAGGTTGATCGCCACGTCAGTGAACTACGAGCACCAAAGCCAGTCTTAAGCGGTAAGCTTGTAAGGGTAGTCGGGCTAACCCTCGAAGCCAGGGGTATTTTCGCATCATTAGGGGCGCATTGTCAGGTAGAAAACTTGGATGCAGGAACGGTTATAGACGCCGAAGTGGTCGGTTTTCAAGATGATCTTATCTATTTGATGGCATATACAGATCCTGGAGGTGTTGGACCAGGATCCAGAGTTTGGTTGCGCTCGAACCATTCTAAAGCACGGCTGGGCGAGAAAATGCTTGGTCGTGTTATTGATGGATTGGGCAATCCAGTCGATGGTAAGGGGCCCATTAGTTTCTCTGACCAGCTCAGTCTAGAGGGGGTGGCTATAAATCCTATGGAGCGCGGAGCTATTGAAAGAGTACTCGATACTGGAATAAAAGCTATTGATACCTGTTTAACGCTTGGACGAGGACAGCGCATTGGCTTGGTTGCTGGATCAGGTGTGGGCAAAAGCATGCTGTTGGGGATGCTCACACGAAATACTGAGGCAGATGTGGTGATAATTGGGCTGATTGGCGAGCGAGGTCGAGAAGTTCAAGAATTTATTAATCAAATTTTGGGTGAAGCAGGAATGACAAAGGCAGTAGTCATAGCTGCGCCCGCCAACGTCTCCCCTGTGATGCGATTGAAGGCAACTAATTTAACCCACCTGGTTGCTGAATACTTTAGAGATCTTGGCAAAAATGTCTTGATGCTCTGTGACAGTTTGACTCGAGTTGCGCACGCACAGCGTGAAATAGGCCTTGCAATAGGTGAGCCACCAACCGTCAAAGGATACCCCCCATCGGTATTTGCGCTGTTGCCTAAGCTGATTGAAAGAGCGGGCGTGGGCCGAAAAGGTTTTGGCTCAATAACCGCCGTTTACACGGTACTAGCTGAAGGCGATGATCGATCAGATCCAGTGGTTGATATAGCGCGGGCATCTTTGGATGGTCAGGTTATGCTCTCCAGAGAACTCGCAGATGCTGCGCACTATCCAGCTATTGATTTAGTCGGGTCAATTTCAAGAGTGATGAACAGTTTGGTGACCCAAGATCAGCAAAATTCATCAAATCGATTGCGAAGGCTTTGGGCACTCTATCAGCAGAACCAAGATCTTATTCAAGTTGGCGCCTATGAGCCAGGATCCAACAATGACCTGGATGATGCTATTAGGCTCAGACAAGGCATGGAAACACTATTACAACAGTCCCGCACTGAAACAGTTAGCATAACCCAAAGTTGGACGATGCTAGATGAGTTGTTGGAGGCAGAAGCATGAATAGCCACTCCAAGTCTATCTGGGATACTTTGTTAATAACTGCGCAAAGGAAGTCCGGTACAGCTCACAGTACTTTGCAAAAAGCGCAACTTCGAAAGGAGCAAGCTCTCGGCCGCAGGAAAAAAATTGAACAACTAATCAGAGAGTATACAGAGCGCTTAAGATTGCTTCAGAATGAAAACCACAGCACAGCAGAGGCGACTAACTACAGGCAATTTATTGCCCAGCTCCAGGACATTAACCAGCGAACCAGTCATGAAATCAAACAGGCAGCGCTGGTATATTCGCAGGCACAAACGGCTCTTTTAGCCGCAGAACAAGAGCGTCTAAAGCATCAAAAGTTGGTACAAAGAGCGGCTGATAAGCAGCATAAAATACAACATATAGCGGACATTAAAGCGCTTGATTCACAAAGCACGATTCAATTCAATCTCAAAAATAAGACTCACCAGCAGCGCTAGAAAATACTTGGCACACCATTTGCTACGACCTAAGTAATTACTACTAATTAAATGGAGTCACTAGCTTATGTTCGAACTTAACGGCTTGTTCCTTGGTTCTGGGAAACTACCAGAAACCAGCGAAACTGGGGTTAATGAAGGCTTACAAGACAATGCCAAAAATGAGGACAATCCCTTTGGTGCTATATTGGATGAAAAGCTAATGGTTAGGGCGGCGGCAAAAAGCGGCAACGGCGCAGAGGAAAGCGGCAACAAGGAGCCTATACTAGAAAGCGACAGTAAGCTTCAGACGCGCATATTGAAGGGAGGGATAGAACTTGCTCTCGGAGGAGTAGAGCCCTCGCAAGATGTAATTGCTGATTATGCTAAATCTCAGGGGCTTGATGCAGATCTAATCGAAATATTAATGACTGATGGAGTCGGTGGTGTGGCGCTTGAAAAAGAGGTGTTACTAGATCCGTTAACACTAGAAAAATTAGCGTCACCAGCTATCCTGACTGACAGCCGAGAAGCATTGTACGATACTAGTCGTACGCTAGAACAGGCTGAAAGGAGGGCTGTACCTATAGCAGTTGAAGCTCTGACAATTCAGCACGGCCAGAGCATCATGAGCAGGGGTTCACTGGCAGTGAAGCCAGAGTTAGAAGCCTCAGAAAAACCTCAAGGACTGCTCCCTCAGGCCATGAATACTGCTGAAGCTCTGCTGAATTCCACGAGTACGCTGAAAGCTGATGTATTAAATTCAAATAGTGTTTCAAGCGAGGCAACAAAGGTGTCTGCATCTGCGCCGACTGAAGCGGTAATACCTCAGAAAGGACGCAGTATAGCGGCCAGTGATTTGCCGACAATGAAGCCAGGACTACAAGCCTCAGAGACGATTCAAGTATTTCGCGATCAGGTTGTGAAACCGACTCAAGCGCCTCAAAGTTCCGCTAGTGCGTTAAGGTCTAGCGAGGTGTTAAAGCCAAATAGTGTTTCAAGCGAGGCAACAAAGGTGTCTGCATCTGCGCCGACTGAAGCGGTAATACCTCAGAAAGGACGCAGTATAGCGGCCAGTGATTTACCTGTAGCTAAGGCAGAGCCAAAAACCGCAGTATTGAGGCAAGGGTCTAGCGCCCATGCTTTGAGCTTTGCCGAAGCAGAACTAAATTACGCAAAGGCCTCGTTAACTCAAAATGATCGAAAAACATCCGTTACTGATTTGTCATTCGTCAAGCTAGAACCAGCGCGCTTACCAGCCAATCCATCCCCTCTTGGATATATGACAAGAGTCACGGTAGCAACGCTTGCTAAGGGTGATTATAGTGTCGCGAACAATGATATAACTATTGCTAAGCCTGAGTCTGCCAGAGCTATTAATGCGTCAGCTACACCCAATGCTAGACTGGAAGAGGCTCAGATAATAGTACGGCAAGCTCAAAGTAAGGTTGAGGCACCTGAGCAGGCTACATTGATAATTCCCACAAAATTATCGAAAGAAATAAAAACACTAGAGCCTAGAGGAGCGGCAATAGAAAAGTTAACGCCCATAAAACTCCCTGCATCGGCGGAAACCATTATTAGCCACAATCAACACCAAAGGCCAAGCTTAATTAAGCAACCAGAGGCGTCAATAAAAGACCTGAGTAGCGGCGTTATTACTCAGCTAACGAGCAGCAGCCGAGTCAATTCGTCAGACAAACCTGGTCTAGACCAAATTGAAAATCTAGGGAAACAAGATACGTTGAGGAGACAGGATCAGTATTTAGATCTATCGCGGCGCCTGACTGATGCTCTAGGCCAAAGGTTGACTGCGCAAATTAGTCGTGGGTCTTGGCATGTTGAGATGGAATTACATCCGAGAACACTTGGCAGAATAGAAATCCAACTAGAGATGAAAAACGGCGAACTAGAAGCACACTTTAATGCGTCTAGGGCTACTACCCGAGACCTTATTCAAGAGGGTCTACCACGTTTGAGGGCCGAGTTAGAACAACATGGCACGGATTCTGCTTATGAAGGGGTAGGGCAGCAAAATAATGGGGAATCTGACGGAAAACCGACAGGTGCTGATCATTCAGGGAATGAGGTAGAATCTGAAGATCAGGGACCAGAGCCTCAAGAGCGGACAAAATTAAAGGCTGTACACAAGCAGGGTTTAGACATACAGGTTTAAAACCTTGCGAGCAGATTAATACAGATGATACTCAAAGGTTGGGTTAGACCATGGCGACAGAAGCAGATCTGAATGGAGAAGAAATTCAGTCCGAGAAATCAAAGTTAAAAGTTGGATTGATTATTGCCGCCAGCCTCTTAATTGCGGGACTAATTGGTGCTGGTGCTCTCTATAGTCTTGGCTTCTTCGCAGAAAGCGATGACGCCGAGGCAGTAATCGCCGCAATGGAATCGGCGTCAGGGGACTCGGCAGAGCAAGGTATCGAGGGCAACTTGGGGCCGAAGGCGTCCTATTTTGAAATTACACCTAATTTGATATCCAATGCCGCTGGCTCTAGAAAGATGATTCAGTTAAAAGTAGCTGTAATGACTGACTATGATGAAGAAGAGCGAATCCTAGGGCTTGTGAAAGCGCATGATTATCCTATTAGGAGCGCTATGCTGCAGGTTTTATCAGAGCAAAGCGAAGAAATGATCGCTCAGAAAGATTTTCGGCAAAAACTAGCTTTTCGATTGACCACAGTGATTAATGAAGTATTGACCGAAATTGAGGGCATTGGCGGCATTAAAGCGGTCTATTTTACTGAGTTTTTAATACAATAATGATTAATCAACTAATCCTGAGCTTCCCTTTAGGGTTTTCGGAGGCATCCTATGGCAGAGCAAGATAACCTCCTTTCGTCTGAAGAAATGGCCGCTCTTGTGTCTGATCCAAAGGAAGGGCTCGATGCTGGCGGCCTGGGGTTTCAAGGGGAAAGAAAGGCCCAAAAGTATGATATCGCCAGTGAATCAGCAGCTCTAAATTTTAACTTAGATGCGGTCCATAGAATTAATCAAAAACTTGGAAAGAGCCTTCAACAGGGCTTGGAAAGTGCACTGAAATCAACGATAGAGGTAGCGCCGCAGTCAGTTGATTTGGTTAGCTTTGGAGACTATTTGAACCAGTCAGACACAATAACGGCATCCAATATAGTCTCGGTCGAACCTCTCAGAGGGCGAGCGCTGGTAGTCATTGATATGCCGGTATTGTTGTCTGCGCTTAGCAATTTTTTTGGCGGCACAGTTTTAAACGGTAAGGCCAGAAATGCGAATAGGCAGTTTACTCCTACCGAAATAACGGTTAAGGATATGATATTAAATGTCACCCTTGATTCGATGCGCGAGGCCTGGACGCCGATCCTACCTTTGAAGCCATCATTTATAGGACTAGAGACGATACTGGCGGATGCAAAAATAACCTCCCCGTTACATTCAGTTTTTATCAATAAATTTTCTATCATAATTGGCGGCACTCCATCTGGCAGTATTGATATTGTTTATCCTTACAGCATGTTGCGACCGATCAGTAGCAAGCTTACTCAATGGGCCCAAGGTTCAGTTAAGAAGGAGTCTTTACAGAGCTCATGGAGGTCTAGACTGAACATGGCCGTGACAAATGCAAAGGTGGAGATAAGGGTAGAGCTGGGTCAAATCCACCTTACTTTGGAAGAGCTTGAAATGCTCGGCTCACAGGAGGTAGTAATGTTTAATAAACCGCCGCTTGCTGCAGCAAGCGTGGACGGCATTACTATTTTTGAAGGCAGTGTAGGAACTCAATCTTCCCAAATGGCAGTGCAAGTTGTTCGGCCGCTTAGGGCAAAGTAATAATTGAAAATTGAATTATAAGCTAACCACCGCAACAGCAAAATAAAGAGATGAAAAAATGGAAAATTCAGAAACGAAGGCAACCGATCAAGGCGCACAAGATCAGGCTCAGATTCAACCTGATGAAGCCAGTATCAAGGATAAACTTGATCCTGAAGTTTTACAGAATATCCCTGTCACTATCTCTGTAGAGGTTGGTAGAACCTCATTCAAAATTAAAGACTTGATTGAGCTGGCGCAGGGGAGTGTTATTCAGCTAGACCGTGCCGCGGGAGAGCCCCTTGACCTATTGGTGAATAATACTCTCGTCGCCAAAGGTGAAATAGTTGTTATAGGTGAGAGGTATGGAATCAAGTTGACGAGTGTTGTGCCAACGGCCGAACGGCTAAAGAATCTTTCATAAAGAGACCGATATTATGCCACTTATTGCCTGGACCGATTGGTTGTCGATGTTAGGTTCGTTCGCAGTTGTTATCGGACTGCTGCTAGCCACTTTGGTAATGCTCAAAAAACTCGGCCCTAAGGTCGGTGTAGGTGATTCCGGGGGGATTAAAATCATATCTGTTCAAAATTTAGGGGGGCGGCAGAAACTGCTTTTAGTTGCCATTGAAACTGAGCAGGTATTGATTGGTTTGTCGCCACAAAGCATTACGAATCTTGGCAGCTGGCCGCTTGAGACAGCATCAAGCTTGGCAGGTGCCGAAGCCAAAAGCCAAAGTCGTGAAGAGGCCTCGTTATCAGGTGGAAAAGCTATTTTTAAGCAATTATTCGTCGACCAACTCTCTAGAACCAAGGATTGAATCGTGGGTACAAAAAAAGCGGGTAATCAAAAGGAAAAGACAAAGTTGACTCAAGTATGCGGCCTCTTCTTTGGTAGCAAGTTCCAGATTGCTTGCCGTTGGGCGCTAGTTCTGCTCTTCGTCATCACAATGCCTGCTTTTGCTCAGAGCGGATTACCAGTCCTCAATATGATTGAGGATGGGCAAGGTGGAACGAAATATAGCCTAACATTGCAGTTGTTGGCATTGATGACAGTATTGACCTTACTGCCCTCATTATTGATGATGACTACCTCTTTCGTGCGTATCATTATTGTCATGTCGTTATTGCGGCAGGCTTTGGGTACTGGCCAGACTCCACCCAACCAAGTCCTTGTCGGAATCTCACTATTTTTAACGCTCTTTATTATGGCGCCAACATTCAATACCGCCTATGAAGAAGCGATATCCCCTTATCTTGAACAGCAAATTAGCTTTGACGATGCCGTTTTAAAAACCGAGACTCCGTTTCGGACGTTTATGCTAAACCAGACACGTGAGACAGACATTGCAATGTTTGCAGAAATAGCCAGACATGAAAA
>TARA_B110001450_G_scaffold82499_1_pt1 | contig 10093 bp, 18 predicted proteins | sample TARA_B110001450 | Tara Oceans TARA_B110001450 (sample SAMEA4396538) | marine metagenome | biome: Polar Biome; feature: [SRF] surface water layer (ENVO:00010504); material: water (ENVO:00002006), including particulate matter (ENVO:01000060) such as... | depth 5 m | reverse complement strand
GACACATATTCCAACGCGTGACCGTATTGATGACCGTACATGAGAATCGGATGTTGTTCCCATGGATCATTTCGCACGTGTTCAATTTTGGCTTGAATTGTTTTCATTACATTGGAAAACATGTCATCGTTTGAGAGTGTAAAGTTTTCACAAACTGCGTGTTTAATAATTTCTGCATACCCATCCCATATGAATCGAATGTCTAAAGTTTTTAAAAAGTCGTAATAAATATAAATATTGGATGGTACTTTATAACACCCAATTTGATTTTTTCCATAGTCTGTATTCAAAGCCTGTTTATAAGATATACACGCATCCGTCATAGCGAGTAGAGTCGTCGGAAAACTCACAAACTCGACACCTCTCTTATACGTGCCAGCTATAAACCCAGCCAAATTACTTACAGAACCACCACCCACAGATACAACAACCGTATGTGTATCCATTTTATTTTTTCCCATGTCATCTATAAATTTTGAATAATAAGAAAGATTCTTATATTCATCTTTGGCTTCGACTTCAAATACAAGTCCATCAATGACTGGAAGTCCGTAAAGTTTTTTTATGTTCGTGTCAATGAATAGTACGACCCGGTTATTTATATCCTCTATAATATGTTTCCACCCAGTGACATTTTCAATGTTACATATATTTTCAACCTTTCTGTTGATTAAAATCTTCATGTAATATATATGAATATACTCCTATTTATTCTGGTACTCGTTCACGCGGTGTGGATTATTGGATTCCAGATCTTTGGATTATTCATATTACCGAGAAAATTATATTACCTATACCCTCTCGTGTGTGCGCTTGTAAGTCTCCACTGGATTGTATTTGACAATAAGTGTATTTTATCGGTTCTTGAAAATAGGGTATCGGAGGATAAAAACGGTAACGACGACACGTTCGTGTATAACGCGATACGTGATAATATCGGTATCCCCATTTATGATCAGAAAAGGTTTCAGCATACGATGATGACCTTGAGTTTTCTATACGTCGCGTATCTGTATCGTAAAGATGTTAAAATTTTGACACTCTCTCTGACGTGTTTGTATCTTAATAGATGGGATGTATGGTCTAAAAATTTTCTATAAATACAGTATGAGCGATTGCTATTATACAAAATCATATACAATCGACAAAGGCAATTATGATGGTGTAATAGAGTGTACATATGTTTTACTCATGGAAAACTCCAAACGAGAAGAACAAATACTACGACAAATTGAAGATGCCAAAATTACATCAAAGGTTGTGATTCAGTACAACAGAGGATACAAAAAATGTGAGAAGAACCTGAGAGTCAATAAACCAAACTACGACCTCGAGGATGCTTTGAAAAATGTGTTTAAGCACGCACTCAATCAAGGATATTCCAGAATTATCGTACTCGAGGATGATTGTCAGTTCGATGAACGTATCAGAGATCCAATCGTCGTGAATGATCTGCATACATTTTTGGATCGACGTGACCCACAAATATATAACTTGGGTACACCTATATCAATAACGTCACCGTTTGATATTCTCTTCCACGAAAGGAATCAGCGTTTATTATACACAACATGCACCCACGCCGTAATTTACAATAAAAAGTATATGGATAACGCAATACATCGTAAGTTTATGTTGGGTCACACAGATTTCGAACATAATAGAACTTGGTCAAAGTACACGTACACATACCCACTCGCATATCAAATATTTGAGGATACGGAAAATAAAAAAGAGGGTTGGGGTTATGTATCATTCATAGCTGATATTCTATTCAAACCCCTGAAATTGGATACACAAGTACAACCAGGGTTTGATCGTCTCAAACTCGCATGTGACTATACGAGCATCATATTGTTCTTATTATTGTTATTCTATATAATAAAGAAATTTGTACGTAATTAAAATGGTGATTTACTATAGTATGAGATACAGGTCCGTGTCGAGAGATTTTTTCAAGACACGATGGAATATTAAGGGGTTGGTGGAAGATCATCACGTCATTCCTAAACAATTTAGGGGACACCCAACTGTCAAAAAATATAAGTACGATATGAATTGTAGTACTAACATAATTCTATTACCCACAAAACATGGAAAACACGTCATGAATTTACGTGAAAATCGGTTGGTACATGATGGAAATCACTATAGGTATAATCTCTTTGTAGAACAAATTTTAAATGTAATACAGACAGAAAAGGATTTAAAAGACTTTGTAATTTATTTAAAAAAATCATGTAGATTTAATCCAGAGAACATTCCTTGGTGACAATTTTTTTAATTTCTACTTTTGTATTTAGTGTAGGTGGAAAATTAATTAAATATGCTGTATCCAAACCTGTCAAATTCATATAATTGTGAGCCTGCATTTCTGCAGATTCATTTAAATTTTTTATAGTTTTAAATTCTAGAATCGTAGAACGATTGATAACTATATCTGCGCGTAAATTTCCTATGACATGCCCTTTGAATACTATAGGTATGATTCTTTCGGATTCATAATGAATCCCTTTCTCACGTAAAATGACTTCCATTGCGTTATGATATACACGTTCGCTGTACCCTGGACCCAAGGTCGTGTATATTTCATTGGCTAAATCGTATACATTTACCTCCATGTTAAATGATGAAATTTAGTCTTTAAGGTTATATCTCATCATCGCATCTTCGAGTTCATCTACCTCGTACCAAGCTAAATGGCATTCTTTAGAATTTTTATTATTTTCACAAATCTCGAGTGCTTCCTTGATAGCTTCATTGTATCTCAAACGTAGCCTGTCATTCTTTACCTTTGATTTTTGTTTTGGGATATCCACTATAGTTTTTTTACCATAAAGATTATTTAAAACATTCGCACGCGTTTTAGCAAGCCTTTGACTATAGGAATCATTCGAGGATTGAGCTACACAAATCATCTAGTATAGGAAAGTATTTTTAAATATCAATATATAATACAATGACTTCTTACAATATCCCAGAGTGTACTTATAAATATCGTGTATCTTCCCTTGCGAAAGTTGTCGATGGTGACACAATTGACGTGAATATTGATCTGGGCTTCGATGTGTCTACTCAACAGAGAGTCCGACTCTTAGGAATTGACACTCCCGAATCTCGTACGTCTGATAAGGAAGAGAAGGTATTCGGCCTTCTATCCAAAAAGAAGCTCAAAGAATGGTGCCTCAAGGCTGTCGCATCTGAAAAAGATGACATAGAGATAGAACTTCGCTGCCCGGAGGCTGATTCTAGGGGTAAATTTGGACGCGTATTGGCCGAAGTATGGGTGTGTGAAGATGGTGCGTGGACTAACGTTAATAAATGGTTAGTTGATGAGGGATACGCAGTTCCATACGCCGCTCAAAATAAAAATGAAGTGAAGGAATTACACTTGAAAAATCGAGAAAAAATATTAGCTCGAGGGGAAATATCTACTTAAAAAATTAGGAGTAATATACCTTATAATGTCTTCCGTAGGTATCGTCGGCCTCGGCCCAGTTGGTAAAAATCTTAGTATTAATATTGAAAAAAATAGGGATGTTCATGTTTTTAATAGGACACATCCCAAAATGTATGAACTCGTAAATGAAACTGCTAACGTATATGGTCATGGAACTATATTGGATATGGTTGATTCCATGAAACGTCCTCGAACGATCATGACTGCTCTACCACACGGAAATATAACGGATAATTCTTTAAACAATCTCGTAACGATATTATCACCCGGAGACACTATCGTAGACTTAGCTAACGAACATTATAAAGTATCCAGAAATAGAAATGCTCGTTGTAGCCGCCGAGATATAAATTATCTAGGCGTAGGAATTTCGGGGGGTGCGGGTGGTGCTCGTAATGGTCCAGCCTTGATGGTCGGTGGTCGCTGGGACGTATTTTTAGAACATCACGATTTTTTTAATTCGTTCGCTACGAATGTAGCTTATATGGGAGAAGATCCCGGTTTAGGACACTTTACTAAGATGGTTCATAATGGTATAGAATATGGGATGCTTCAAGGTATAGCAGATATTTTTGCGTATTGTGGACAAGATTCTAAAGTCATGGAAATTGTTATGAAGGAAGCTTCTGAAAGTGATATTGCTGGTTTTCTCATAAACTCTGCCCGTGATGTCACCAATCTATATGATGTATCTAAAATCGTAGATGTAGCTGAAATGAACGATACTGGATCTTGGTGTTCTATTTTTGGATTGACACATGATATTTCCACACCAGTTATTAACGCAGCTCTCAATGCTAGAATTACGAGTAAACATTCCAGATTTTACAAGACAGTCAATAGCAGGGATCTGATGAGAGATGTCAATACAGCTGTAAATGCTTTAAGATTTGTGTTCGCATCATCTATCATGGAAGGATATAGTCTTATGGAACATAACAGTGTACCTAAAGAAACTATTCGTAACGCATGGTCAACTGGTACAATCATAGACTGTCCCATGATAGAGGGGAAGTTTTATAAAATTTTAGATGATACGTCTATGGATGCTCGTGTTTTTAGTATTCAGTGTGCATCTTCTAGAATTCCGTGTCCATCTGTCCAAGCCGCGTTGACACAATACGATTATACACGTCAAAAGCGTACATCCATGAATTTTCTCATGGCTCAAAGAAATTATTTTGGTCAGCATACCCTGATCGAAATTTAATCATTTTTTAAAAGATGGTGCTTTTACAGCTATACGCTTAACACCTTTACCACCTTTACGCACTTTATATCCTTTGGGAGGACTCGCCTTTTTTTTATTATTATTGTTTTTTCGTGGGGTAGTTATGATACCACCATTCGTAAATAGTGGGTCATTTTCTAAACACTTTCTGTTATTACATATAAAACCTGGTGTCGCAAAACCACCTTCCGATTGTCTGAGATAATATCTTTCTATTCGGTCCATTTATAATTACCGATATTTTTAATTGTGAACCAACTTAAAAGTATTGATGAAAGTATATCAAATGATAGCTATCGCAAACTTTATTCTTTTTCCTCTAACGTCCATCAAAAGAAAACTCATGAAAACGAAAGCTGTCGTGGATGACGCACCACCCCCTGTTATAGTGGATAAAAATTGTAATTACGGAGATTATTGTGTCAAGGCTACGGTTGATATGTATGGACCCGATGGGGATATACTACAAACATTTATGGGGTATAGTCCTAGCATGAATATTTGTAATAAAACGCGTAACGCGTGTGAACGTTTAAAGAGTAAGACCAGTATGTGTGGAGATCCTAGGATGACCATTAACGGTGGAGAATGTGAAGAAGTTATATTTACAAAGACGAGGTACGGGATGATTCGACAGATTTAATTAACTCACCTTTTTTTCGCAAGCTCGTGAGCCCGTTTCATAAAAGCTTTGTCGCGGCCGATTTTAGGGTCCGCAGCAATCAGTTGGAGTAAAGATGCTGTTGGTAACCGTGGGCTATTTCCCTTGGGTTTTGGGGTCTTCTTTAATTTTTTCTTGGCATTTTGAATCTGCTTAGCTGTTGGCATCTTATTATACCTTGGGAAAATATCTGAACTTATCGAAAATGTGTGTGGTGACTTTAAAATTGTAATACACAATCATACAAAAGGCATCTGCGATATCATGTTTTCTTTCATATGGAACCTCTTCTGATATATATTTTTCCATTATAGCAACGGTTCTTTCCTTTCGTTGCTCGTAGTCTAGATGTCTCATACCAAAATGTACGTGCATGCTCACAGGTGAAACCAAAACAACCTTATCTTTGAACATGTAGTGTAGTAAAATTTCTATATTTGTAAATCCACCAGGTGGTTGTCTCTCTATGAGTATTTTATCAGCTGCATCAAACCATTTTCGATACTCTTCCACAAATAAAGGTACGAGATCTACCATACCATTTGTGTGTATGTATTTGTAGTCTTCTAAACTTACCTTTTTCATCTTTTGGACGTTAATTTTTGGATTATCTTCAAACTCAGCTAAAACAAGACCCATATTGTGATATCCTATATCAATCGCCAGGACCTTCATATCTTTATCTAAAAGATTTTCCTTAAATATAGTAAATGAAGAACAAGACAAAGACACAACTACTTTGGTTTGTGATTATCGCACTGATTGTTGCTATAGTTTATATGACATACAATCCCCAAATTGTCAAAGTTCCAGTAGAAGTACCTGTTATTGTTACACCACCTCGCCCAGTTCGAACACAGGAAAAACGGAGGGAGCCAGAGTTTAGGGGACCACCTATAAAACAATACAAACCTGGTCATATGCAACAAATGGGCTTACTCATTGGTGAGGGTGATATGACACTCCCTCTTTATGGTAAAGAGGTACGTGGGCGTAGGGATAGATATCACTACTACACAACTACGAGTGGAGACAATCTATACCCTATTCCAGTCAGTCACAATGGCCGAGACTGTATAGATGACATAGGGTGTCAGGAGTTATATGGTAACGAGTCAGTAAATGTCACTGGTAAAGATAGTTCATTCGATGTCAAGATGTACAGGACCGATGACTTTTTTTAAGATGTCATATTCCCTTTGTTGAAATCCAGAACTTTTTGAAAATTTAGCCTTTAGATTAAGTAGTTCTTTTACTGTATCTTCATCGAGACTTTGAACAAAATCTTTCTTTGTCTCGATGTCGTCGAGTTGGTTATGTTCCTTTTGTGCCTGTACATACGGCCATGTGTGTTTTCTAAGAGCATTTACCTCAATTTGAAGTTGTATAATTTGTGGTAACAAAACTTCTCTTATAAGTTCTTCAGCCATACATGAAAAGTGTTTAATATCTTTATGCTTGAGTATTTTCTTAGCTATTAGTATATGCAATATAGAGACTTAAAAAATAAAGCTAAAAAAATGGGTCTTCGCGTTACCAAAACAGTTGATGGTAAGAGAATTAAACTCACAGCTAAAGAATTACGATCCAAAGTTACCAGAAATTTCGAAAATAGTGTTAAAAATGCACAAAAGGTTATCCGAATTTGTAGGACAGTGGTATCTCCATCTACATATTCAATGGCTGTGCCCCCACCTCCACCTCCACCTCCACCTCCACCCCCCCACTCTAAGCCCAAAATTAACAATGCTCGCGCTAAGCTCATAGCTGAATTGAAAGCCAATTTAAAAAGAAGAGGGCTTAGTAAGTAACGATGTTATCATATATACTCAGTTACATACCTGGGACAAAATCATATTATAGAAGGACTCTAGAACTTGAAAGACTTTCAGATGAATGGGAACGAAGTTCCATATCCTATTACAAAGTAAAGCGAGCATGTGAAATAATGAATGACTTTCATGAAGAAGATTGTGTTATTAACGAGGATACAACTAAAAGACTTGAGAAAATATCACAAGAATGTTTGGATTACACTTTAGCTAAACATCTTAAATTAGATAAGATGAAGACTCTGTTACATACGTGGGAAGGTGAAAATGTAGATATAGTACGTGTAAATGTGTATGAGTACGTGGAAAAACTGAGAAAAATAGACGATGATCTCGTATTCTACGAATCTATAGAAGAATTCGTAGAGAAATATCTTGGTGAAGAACTCTACGAACGCTTGGAAACTGTTATTCGATTTTTTAAACAATTGGACAATCTCAGACGAACTCTAGCTTAAACCTTTTCGTCATAAACTTCTCAACACCTTGGAATGTAGGAAAACTCCAGAGATACCAACGGGACCAAAAACCAGCCCCGTCGATACCGCTCATTTTCCAATCCTCTTTATCACTTCTGTTGATACTTAACATCTTATCTTGAATCTTCTTGGGATCTCGCTCAGATGTGATGTACTTCGGCACCCGCCCCCCGTGTCTAAGAATATACGATCTCATACGAGAAGGAGTCCCATGTTTTGTATAATCCGAAAATCCACGAGCACCAAAATCCACAGTTCTTCCGTCTTCTAGTGTTGCCCTGAACTTCTTTTTAAGATTAGGGCTACGAGTAATTTTGACGCGCATACTTATTATGTATCAATAAAATTTACTTGCACATTTGGCAACCGTAGTTTTCCTTCTTGGGGAGGAAGAAAAGACCCTCAGGACCACGCTTGACCATGAAAATGTGATCATAAATGTGGAGTAGAGAGATAGCGAGAGCGAGAGCAATAGCAACCATACCCTTGTTCTTGCGCGCGGTGATCATGTAGTAAAGAACGATCGCCACGAGAATCATCTGAACGATGGAAAATTTGGGCATTGTGAAACGCTTCTCAACGGTCTCAACTTCCTCGGTGGGTTCGGGTTCAGCATACTTCGACTTGTATCCAATAGCCATGTTTTATTATCTATCAAGAAATTAATGTGGACTCTCACAGTGATCCCGGTCCTGATGGTATTGCATGATTATATGAAGGCACCTATAGACCGCCTGTATTTTACCAATTTGTGGAGACCTCTACTCGGTATTCAGAACACCTTCAGAGATGCAATACATTGTGTATCGACACATAATGTTCAAAAATACCCTGGACTTTTGTTACTTAAACTTCACTATCAAAAAATAAAAGATGAATTTGAACGGGTTTCTTCTACACTGACTAAGAAGTACCAACATGATCATGATAAGTGGTCACCACATAACACGAATTATTGTTTCTATGAAGTTAAGGATTTTCCTATTCTTTGGAACTTAATAAATCAGATTTCATGTGTAGATAAAGAACGACCACATTTTGCCGTCATAGATGGTCCTATGATTATTCCACCCCATAGAGCTGAGTCTAATAAACGTCTTAGATATCAACTTACTTTAGAGGGTGATGGTGACTGTAGTTTATATACTGAAAATGGTAGGCACATACACAAAGAAGGTGAAGAATTCCTCTTTGATCATGGGAGATACCACGAACTCATAAAATTGGGAGAGGGGAAACGGGTTGTTCTCATCTTAGATATTCATAGGTGATTTCGACACACTGCTTCATACATATCACTTCCACCTATAAGTTCTATGGTTTTATCTTTGACGATCCTCTTAGTAAAAGGACCAGGTGTTCCATTATTACAATGCATACATAGTGCTGAAAGTTTAGTTACATCACTTGCGAGAGGAATACAATCGATGAGTTCTCCAAACTTTCTCTGAAAACAATCTCCATCAAGACCTGCGATAATAATTGATTTTTCTAGGTATAAACACCCTTCTATGAATTTTTTGAGTCTGGGAAAGAATTGTGCTTCATCTATGGCTATTATATCAGCCCGTTCAAATTCATCTGTATCTATGATATCAAATAGGTCATACACTTTGTGGCAATTAAACTTAACATTATCATGCGTTTTGAGAACTTCTTCAGGTGATCTGGTATCTTTCGCTGAGTTGACGATCATGACTTCCTTACCTATTACTTTTAGACGCTTAAGTTGTCGGATAAGTTCGGAAGTTTTACCAGAAAACATATTCCCCATAATAATTGAAAGTCCCATTATCACCTTATTATTATAATATTGTATTTTTTATATGGGTGAACTTCACAGGGCAACTTTTAATGGCCACACGGGCTATTACAATCCTAGGACAGGTCGTGTCAGATTCGGGAAATGTATTTACCCAAATATTGCATCGGCTATAAAATATCTTAATGGGTGACCTTAATAAACACGGGTTTCTCTGGTTTAACAAGGAATAGTCCAACTTGTAAGACCCTTCGCGCGAATTGTGATCCAACTATTACCGTACTACTTTCCACATACTTACGAGAGTTTGGCCTATGATGATCCAGTACCTTCTTCATAGATAGAATCCTTCTTATAGACACATTATTACAATGTGTAGTATTTAATTCAAGATTAACCGGTTCATTGTACCTTCCCCATATACTGTTAAAAAATAAATCGATATGTTTAGGTTTAGTACTATCGGTTATCATCAGAGAACATGTTCGTCCCATTTATATTCTGTGTGATAAAAAATATCACTAAAAAACAAGAATGCCTGTAAGTAAACGTAAGGAACTCGATAAAAAAATAAAGAATGCGATTGACAAACTGGTTAATCTATCCGACTTAGCAACCAATCGTAACCGAGAAGCTGCGATAAAAATCCAGAGATCTTGGAGGAGGAC
>TARA_B110001450_G_scaffold45751_1_pt1 | contig 10103 bp, 7 predicted proteins | sample TARA_B110001450 | Tara Oceans TARA_B110001450 (sample SAMEA4396538) | marine metagenome | biome: Polar Biome; feature: [SRF] surface water layer (ENVO:00010504); material: water (ENVO:00002006), including particulate matter (ENVO:01000060) such as... | depth 5 m | reverse complement strand
AAATTATAAAATCAAACGAGATGCTGTTAGTAGTGGCGAGCGAAAGCAGTGATAGACTTAAAAATCGGTAAATTTATTTAATATTTTAAATAGCCATAGTTTGGATAGCCCTGTAAAATTAAAATTCAGATTTTTATTTAGTAAAATGAACTAAGTCATAGTTTGTTTAAAAATTGGGGTCCCATCCTTAAAGTCTAATAATCTTAACGACTGATAATGAATAGTACCGTGAGGGAAAAGTGAAAAAGACTTTGCGAAAGTGAAAAGACTTTGAAATTTAATGCTAACAATCTGTCGTAGTTTTTAAAATGACGGCGTACCTTTTGTATAAGGGACCAACAAGTTTATTTTAGTGGCGAGCTTAAGTAATTCTATACGTAGGCGCAAAGAAATTAAGTTTTAAAAGGCTTTAGTCTCTAAAATAAGACCCGAAACCAAGTGATCTAGTCATGAACTGGTTGATGTTTAGGCGGAAACGCCTTTCGGAGGACCGAACCCGTGTATGTAGAAAAATACTGGGATGATTTGTGACTAGGAGTGAAAGGCTAATCAAACTTGGAGATAGCTGGTTTTCTGCGAAATCTATTTTAGTAGAGCGTTTAAAGAACTTTTTTAAAGGTAGAGCTCTCGATAAATGATGGGGACTCATCGTTTTACTGAATTTATTGAAACTTCGAATGTTAATTAAATGACTTTAAGCAGACAGACTGTGGGTGCTAAGATTCACAGTCAAAAGGGAAACAGCCCTGATCATTAATTAAGGCTCTTAAAAATAATTAAGTGAAAAAATTGTGAAAAAATGTTGACAGCCGAAAAGTAGGCTTAGAGGCAGCCATCTTCTAAAGAAAGCGTAACAGCTCATTGGTTTAGTTTTTTTGCATTGAAAATGTCTAGAACTCAAATTATTTGCCGACATTATGGATTTATAAAAATTAAATAGTAGCAGAACGTTCTGTAAGTTTAAAAAGTTTTATAGTGATATAAAATGAAAATATCAGAAATGAAAATGTTGGTATGAGTAACGATAAACAATGTGCAAAACATTGTCGTCTTAAGTTCAAGGTTTCCAAAACAAGGCTAATCCGTTTTGGTATTTATTGTTAATCAGCCCCTAAGAATGAAAACGAAAGTTTTAATTTAATGGGAATAAAATTGTTTTTTGTTTTTCAAAAGTGACAAAATATGAATATTATTTTTATTTCACGGTATAAATAAAGGTTTTATAGTATTTTCTAGAAATAGCTTTTGAATTAATTAACTGTACCCGAAACCGACACAGGTGAACAAGTTTAGTAAACTAAGACGCTTGAGAGAATTATGTTGAAGGAACTCGGCAAAATGACTCCGTAACTTCGGAAGAAGGAGGGACTTTATACGGGCAACCGTATAGAGTTGTCACAAAATCGGGGATAGCAACTGTTTAATAAAAACACAGGTTTCTGCTAATTCGTAAGAAGATGTATTGAAACTGACGCCTGCCCAGTGCTGTAAGATTAAAAGGAAAAGTCATTTGGCTTTGATAATAACTCTCAGTAAACGGCGGCTGTATTTCTGACGGTCCTAAGGTAGCGAAATTCCTTGGCATTTAATTGGTGTCCTGCATGAATGGCGTAATGACTGTCCCACTGTCTCCAACATAAACTCAGTGAAATTGAATTTTTCGTGAAGATGCGAAATTCTTGCAGCTAGACGGAAAGACCCCGTGAACCTTATACTATAGCCATATATTGTAATAAGCTTTTTTTTGTGTAGAATAAGTGGGAAGTTGTTTTTAGCTCTTTGCGTTAGCAAACAAGCTAAACATTTTTGAAATACCACTCTAAAAATTACTTATTACTTATTATTCAAGACAGTTTATGGTGGGTAGTTTGACTGGGGCGGTCGCCTCCTAAAGAGTAACGGAGGCGTGCGACGGTAAATTTAAGTTGAAATTATAACAACTTTTAAGCATAATAGTATATATTTGCCTGACTGTAAGATTGACAAATCAAGCAGGGACGAAAGTCGGTTATAGTGATCCGATGATTCTGAATGGAAAAGGTCATCGCTCAACGAATAAAAGGTACTCCGGGGATAACAGGCTAGTCACCCTCTAGAGACCCTATCGACGGGGTGGTTCGGCACCTCGATGTTGGATTATCGCATCCTAGAGCTGAAAACGGTTCTAAGGGTTTGACTGTTCGTCAATGAAAGCGGTACATGATCTGAGTTTAGAACGTTGAAAAACAGTTCTGTCCCTATCTACTGTGAGTGTGAAAAATTGCGAGGGCCAGACCCTAGTACGAGAGGACCGGGAAAAGTAAATCCATGGTGGATCGATTGTTATACCAATAGCACCGTCGAGTAGCTACATTTATGATAAATAATCACTGAAAGCATCTAAGTGAGAAATTAGCCTCAATACAAATTTTTTTTAAAAATGTAATAGATTATTACATAGATAGGCTTGATGTATAAGAATTGCAAAATTTTTAGCTAACAAGTACTAAATTAATTTTAATAGACTTTTTATATATTTTTGGACTAAATTTTTAGTTTAATTTTAGATTTGAATTTATAAATAAATTATATAATTTTTATATAGATATGTAATTTACAATAATATGAGTTTGATCCTGGCTCAGAATGAACGCTAGTAGTATGTTTTACACATGCAAGTCGAACGGAAATTTTTTTTTTCGTGGCGAACGGGTGAGTAATAGCAGAATCTTACCTTTTAATCCAGCAACAAAGATTTGCTTAAGTAAATCTAAATTCTGAATAATTCGAGACTTGTAAGTGAAAACAAACAAGATTAAACGCTCGCAAGGTTAATCCCGTTAAAAGATAGATCTGTGCAAGATTAGGTTGTTGGTAGGTTAAAAGCCTACCAAGCCGATGATCTTTAGTTGGTTTTAGAGAATGATCAACCACACTGGAACTGAAACAAGGTCCAGGCTGATACGTCGGCCAGCAGTGGAGAATATTGGACAATGAACGAAAGTTTGATCCAGCAATACTACATGGGTGATGACGGCTTATTTAAGTTGTAAGATCCTTTAATTAGAGAAGATAATGACACTATCTAATTGAATTTTAGTCCTGGCTAATACTCGTGCCAGCAGCCGCGGTAATACGGGAAGGGCAAGCGTTATTCGGCATGATTGGGCGTAAAGAGTCCGTAGATTGCAAAGTAAGTTTTTTGTTAAATTTTAAGACTCAATCTTAAATCCGCAATTAATACTGCTTTGCTCGAGTTTAATACAGAAAAGTAGAATTTTATACGAAGGGGTAAAATCCGTAGATATATAAAGGAATGTCAATAGCGAAGGCAACTTTTTAGTATAAACTGACGTTGAGGGACGAAAGCGTGGGTAGCAAATAGGATTAGAGACCCTAGTAGTCCACGCCGTAAATTCTGAGTGCTGTAATTTAATTGTAATATTTTATTATTACTTAGATTTTCAAGCTAACGCAATAAGCACTCCGCCTGAGGAGTACGATCGCAAGATTGGAACTCAAAGGAATTGACGGGGGTTTAATACTAGTGGTGGAACATGTGGTTTAATGCGATAATCCGCGCAAAATCTTACCAATTCTTGACATATTTAAATAATTGTACATGTTAATTCGGTTTTCATGTACGATATTTTCAAACAGGTGTTGCACGACTGTCGTCAGCTCGTGTTGTGAGACGTCTGATTAAGTTCTGAAACGGGCGTAACTCTTGCTTTTTACTAAGTTTTTACAGATTAAAAGTTTTTATCATGTAAAAAAACTTTTTAAATGCTTTAAAAGTACGGTCAATGATAAATTGAAGGAAGGCAAGAACGAAGTCAAGTCAATGTGACCCTAATGAATTGGGCTACACACGTGTTACAATGAAAATTACAAAAAGTGACAAAAAAGAAATTTTGAGTTAATCAACAAAAGTTTTCCTAGTTCGGATTGTAGACTGCAACTCGTTTACATGAAGCTGGAATCACTAGTAATCGCAAATCAGCACGTTGCGGTGAACATGTAACTTGACCTTGTACATACCGCCCGTCACTTGCAAAGAATCAGTTTCGCTTGAAGATTTTAATAAAATCCATTGAGAGATTGATAATTTGGATGAAGTCGTAACAAGGTAGCTGTACGGGAACGTGTAGCTGGAACATAATGAAATAATAATACAAGGTTGACATTTACTTGTCTCCAAGTAAATGTTTAAAGGTTCAACTCCTTTTTTCATCTTTGTTTAAGATTAATACAAACCTGGAAATCGTTTTCAAGAGTTTAGGTTAAAATTCTCTAAATACTGAAATAATTCGGGAATCATTTGAGAATTTATTAACCGTTCCGTCAGGGAAGTGCATTGGTTAGCATATTAGGTTCATGCCCTAAAGTTTGTAGGTTCAAATCCTGCCTCTGACAATTAAAATGATTTTTTTAACATATGTTATGTGTGCACTTCTTCTCATAAGTGCTTCAATGGTTATTATTACTAAAAATCCGTTACATTCAGTTTTATTTCTAGTAGCAAGCTTTTTATCAGCATCTATTTTACTCTTCTTGTTTGAAAATGAATTTCTTGCCTTATTTTTCCTAGTAATTTATTTAGGCGCAATTGCTATTTTGTTTTTATTTGTTGTCATGATGTTAGACATTAAATATAGAGAATTGCAAACGAGTCGACTATATTTCCCAGTTGGTATTATGATCGGTTTTACAATGTTCATAGAAATTTATGGTGCATTTTCAAAAGTGTTTTCGAAAGATACCAATTTCAGTTTTCACGATCACAATTCTTACTTAAATTGGTACGACAGTTTAGACGCATTGCCTGATGTTTACGTTTTCGGTCAAGTTTTTTATGCTCAATATGTCTTACAAATTTTAATTTCTGGTATGATATTGTATTTAGCAGCAATCGCGGTTGCATTTTTAACTGTTAAAAGTGCGTTTAACCGTTCCACTGTGAGGGAACAATCCGTTTCAAAACAATTATCACGTAGAAACGTCCTGTAACTTATTTGAGATTACTCAATTGGCGGAATAGTTCAGTTGGTTAGAACATTGGAATCATAATCCAAATGACGGGGGTTCAAGTCCCTCTTCCGTCAAATTTAGGATAAAAAAGATTCAATTTTCCGCAATCTTAAGTGATTAACTCAATTTGGTAGAGTATCTCGCTTACAACGAGGAAGTTAGTGGTTCGAGTCCGCTATTACTTATAAATAGATATTTAAAAATGGGCGCATTGACACTTAAATCGTTTTCAGACGAGCTTAGAGAATGGGAATTTATAGAGGGTGAAGGAATTGACCCCACAGATAGCTTCGGAGTAAATTTACGTTTATCAATCAGAGAAAATCAAATTTTTCTAGCTGAACCGCATGATGTAAATATTCCTTGGTTAACAGACAAAGGAAGGCTTTTCTTTGACGGTATGTTTGAAAAAACTTCCGCAAAACCAACCAACTGGGAAAATTTCTTTAAAGAAATTACAGATTTGATATATTTTATAGACCATCTTAATTTTCAAAAACAAAACGCGTTATCTTTAATCTTAGCTTTTGAAAATGTAAGTTTGGAAACTTTAAATATGTTGTATCTTTTAAAACAAAATTGCTCATTAATCGAGCTTCGAAAAGTTGAAAACTACAAATATTTACCAAACGACTTAGAATCCCATTACCAGTTATCACCTTCAACACAGACACCTAAACTTCAAATGTCAACTTTAGGTATACTTCTAAACACTAACCCTAGGTATGAAGGATACGTTTTAAATTTGAATTTACGACAACGCTTTTTGAAAGGTGATTTCAAATTATTCAATATTGGTTCCATGTTAGACTTAACATTCCCAACTCACAATTTAGGTTCTAATTTTCAAGTTTTGAAATCATTAGCAGAAGGTACTAATCTAGTCTGTCAAGATATAAAAAACGCAGAATTTCCTTTAATCATTAGCAATACAGAATTTTTCAAACGAAGCGATTCTAAAATTTTCCAAGAAGTTTTGAAATATACGACTATATTAGAAACTGCTTGGAGTGGTTCAAACGTTTTGAACCATAACATAAGTAACGTGGGTATTCAGTCATTGAATAAATTTCTGCCACTTTCTTCAGAAGATTTGGGTAACTTTTTCGGTTTATATTGTATTAACGTTTCTCTAAATTCAACAGCTAATATGAAAAAATTAACAGAGTTACATTTATTAAATGTTTTTGCAGATTCATCGTTTAAAAACAAGATTTTTGTAGATCAAAATGTTAAACTTTCAAATAAAGCTTCTTATGGGAAATTAAAAGGTAATATGTTCAAAGATTATTATCATTTGCCTAGTAATCTATTCTTAGAAGATAATGAAACATATATGAATACTGAAGGTCTAATTAAAAGGACTACTAAGTTATTGCATTTCAAAAAAGAAGCGAAAACTAATTGGCAAATTGTTCGAAGATTATACGCTACCAGCAATTCTTTAATGTTTTTTAACAATAAAAAAGATCAAAAACTTATAAACTTTGATTCAGTAAACTCTTTTAATTTCAAAAATTACATCAATTTTCAATTTTATGCTGCACAAACTTTAACTAGCTTAAGTTTTTATTTGAACAAACGGAATTTTCCTATGGTTAAATCTCCAGTACCATCTATTAAACCAGCTAAAATTAAAGTTGTCGATACAAAATTAAAAAATTGGTTAGACGACTTCTTTAATGGTAACGGTAAAGACTCGTTCAGTTATAATTCATCTGTTTTAATAAATTGTTCTAAAATAGCAAGATCAAGTACTACCAATTTTTTTTAAGTTTACTTCATAAAACTATGGATATCAATTTTTTTATTAAAAGTTTCGTAAATTCTAGCAATTATCTAGAACAATTTGATTTGTTAAAAAGTTCTGCAATAAGAGAAGAATACCTCGGTGTTCTTGTATATTTGTGTTTTGGTACTTTCCTTGGGCTATTGATTATTTCTCTATCTTATTTTTTAGTGACCCAAAATCCGGAAACGGAAAAACTTTCCACCTACGAATGTGGGTTCGATCCATACGGAGATACTAGAAATCAGTTTAATATTCGTTTTTATATTATTGCAATATTATTTATTTTGTTTGATATCGAAATTATTTTTTTATTACCTTGGTGTGTATCGCTTTCACAATTAGATTTACTAGCGTTCTGGTCGATGGTTGAGTTTTTAGCTGAATTAGGCATTGGCTTCATCTACGTTTGGTGTGTCGGTGCAGTTGAATGGAGTTAGTAAATACTTCGTTTAATTGGGACTTGTTTAAATAGCTCAGTTGGTAGAGCAAAGGACTGAAAATCCTTGTGACGGCAGTTCAAATCTGCCTTTGGACAGTTTTAATTTAATATGAAAAATCATTTATTGAATATGTTTGCAAACATTAAAAATGGTCAAATGGCAAAAAAAAGCATCATATTGCAATCAAAAAAAAACATTTGCGAATCTTTCTTACAAGTTTTGTGGGATGAAGGTTTTATCTCTGGTTACAGAACCTTTGTTTTAAATGACAAAAAAATTGAAATTTTCTTAAAGTACACGAGAACAGGAAAACCAGTCGTAAATTCTATCAGATGTTTATCTAAACCTAGCCAACGTTTATATTATTCGGCCAAACAGATTTGGAAATTGAATTCAAGTAAGACGTTTATAATTTTTTCGACAAATCAGGGTTTAAAGACGATTAATCAATGTAAAAAGAGCAAAATCGGGGGAGAGCCTCTTGCTTTAGTTAATTAAAATGATAAATTTCAAGAAAAAATATGCTATTAAAGTTCCTAAAAACATTAAAATTATATACTGTGATAAAAAAAATCTAATTACTTTTATCGGCCCTTTGTTAACAAAATCATTGAATTTAAAAACTAAACTCCTTTTGATACCGTCATCAAATTTAATCATGGTTACTAATTTATCTATCGTCGATAAATCTAAAACAGGCTTGAGGGTTGGTAGGGAATTACAAGGTACAATGGCAGCTAAAATTAGACAAAATTTAATTGAAATAACTAATGTGCTTTCCCGTAAATTAAATTTAGTAGGTGTCGGATACCGTGTTTTTCCTTACGAGAAACTTTCGAATCAAATATATTTCAAATTGGGCTACAGCCATCTATTGTATTTCACAATTCCGATCGGGTTAAGTGTAAATTGTTTTAAATTTACTAGATTATTATTATCAAGCAATGATTCGTATGACTCTTTAACTCAAACCATTGCCCAAATACGGGATTGTAAATTACCGGAACCTTACAAAGGGAAAGGAATTTTACACGACAAAGAAATAATCGTCCTTAAAAAAGGTAAAAAAATATAGAATGAAAATAAAAAAGACTAGAATAAAACAACTTTTGAAATTAAGTTTATTGAAACTTAGAGTTTATGAACAATTTACAAATAAAACAAAACTCAATGGTTTTGTGGATTCCAATTTAAACCAAATCATTGTTAACATAAAAAAAGTTTTACAAATTATCTTCCAATACCACAAGGCAGAAAAACGCATTTTATTTGTAGGTGTTCCTTGTGAGTTGGAGCAGAAAATAAATCAGTTAACAAAGCATGTTGCTGTTCCTAAAAACTTTGACATCCAAGGAATGGTTTCGAATTTCGACCCAAAAGTTTTCTTGAAAAGTGAAAATCTGGATCAAGCCTGGTCGAAAAATTTCTTAAAATCTTTATTACCGAAATTATCTAAGAAATTAGATTTAATCGTTTTATTCAACCATGAAAAAAGTGATTCTATACTTACAGAATCGAAAATAGCGAAAATCCCTGTTATTTTTTTCGGTGTTAATCAGGATCCGTTGAAATCCCCTCTATACAGCGTTGAGGGAGATTTTAAGAATTTGTTGACCGGTCCTAATCAAAATATTCTTTCTATCGGTTTGAATTTTCTTTTCAAGTAAAACTTAAGGTATATCATTATCTAGAAATAACTTATTTATTTCCACCAAGTATGAAATATAAAAAACGGCATAAACCCTTTTATAAACAATTTTTACGGTTGCGACAAAATATCCAAGACCGTCCTAAATTGTTTAGATTTAAAAAACAAAAATGGCAAACGTTCCAAGAAAATTTAAAAAAGCAACTAACACCTTATAGACGTTTCAAGATAAAAGACCAATTTCAATTATCAGTTTCAAAATTCGCTGGTCGAGGTAACTCATTTGGCCGTAAATTTCGGAGTAACTTACATGAAAGGAAAATTTTCAGTCTTTTTTATGGCGGTTTAAAAAAGCGATATCTAAAAAATTCTATTCTAAAGTGCATCAAAACGAAAAATTATGTTAATTCTAATCTTACAGATTATCGCCATGTTATTTTCAGATTTTTTGAAAGTAGATTGGACACGGTTATTCACAGAGCAAATTTCAGTTTAAATATTAAAGGTGCTTCCCAATTAATTCTCCACGGCCACGTTTACGTCAACGGTAAACCGGTGAAAACGAAATCTTACCGTTTAAAACCCAATGATTTAGTAGAAATCGCTCCAAATTCAAAATCAAGAATCCTAGTTAACGAGAACATAAATAAGTCAAATTTTTGGCCACTACCTCCAAAACATTTATTGATAAACTATAAAACGCTTCAAATTTTATTTGTTTACCCAGAAGATTCTAATTTGATGCCTGTGTTTCACCATTACCTGAATTTGGATTCTGTAATTGCTAACATAAAAAAGGCTTAATTTTTTCTTTAGTAGCTTAGTGGTAGAGCGAATGGCTGTTAACCATTAGGACGTTGGTTCGAACCCAACCTGAAGAGAGTAAATTCAAATTCAAATTTTCAGTTTCAAGTAGGATAATATTATTTAAAAACTGGAGATAGTTTTATCCTAGCGGGTAACTTCATGCTTCTAGAGCATATACTCCCCCTGTTCTCTTTTCCAATCAATTCTAAGGTTTTAATTAAAGTCATTTTATCTCTTCCAGGCGTTAAGGCGTGGCTCGGAAAGTCATGCTGACAAGCACTCTTCTACGTATCACCGGTTTTTACGTACTTACCCCTTTACTTCACAAAAGAGGCTTCTAAACTCCTTACCAGCACGTGTCCAAATCAACCGTTTTTCGAGTTTATGCTGATTTTTGAATCATTTT
>TARA_B110001450_G_scaffold164225_2_pt1 | contig 10124 bp, 9 predicted proteins | sample TARA_B110001450 | Tara Oceans TARA_B110001450 (sample SAMEA4396538) | marine metagenome | biome: Polar Biome; feature: [SRF] surface water layer (ENVO:00010504); material: water (ENVO:00002006), including particulate matter (ENVO:01000060) such as... | depth 5 m | reverse complement strand
AAAGACTATCCACGGAGGGGAGACAAGAGCTATTCGTGCCGCAAGGCCAGCGAAGCTGGCAGAACTTAAGGCGCTAGCGAAGATAATCGAGAGATGGTAATGACCCAACTAATACTATCGTTATTATCTTTATCTTCTTATATTTGTCTCGAAGCCTTGAAATGTCCCGCTCATTTTTTACCTAGCCAAACTTGCCTGGTACCACAAGACCAACCTATTTTTGTATCTGTGGCGCATGGCCAAACAAATCACGCCGTTTAAAGTGCCTGAGGTTTTAAAAAGGGTTACAGCAAAATCTGATCATCTACCTAGATAATTATTTATGCTCGCCAAGGTGAGGAAAGCTCTGCGTCACTCTTTTTTGCATTGACCGACGTTCCTCCATGGGGAATAGTGCGCTATACAAGTTTAGATATTCTGTTATTGTTACTTCCCTAGCCTAGACTCAGTAGAATGAGGTGATTAGGGTTTGTTAAAGTTTGCCATTAAGCGAGAAGCTGAAGGATTTGAATGTCACGGATTAACCACGTATCACTGTTTGCTGGGATGGGGGGATTCATTGCGGGACTTGATAAGTTGAATGTCACGACTACCCTTGCCAACGATATTGACCTCAATTGCGTTGAAACATTACGTGCAAGTTTTCCAAAAGTTGATTCTATTTGCGATAGCATGACTGAAACTTCATGGTACGAAAAAGCAGAAAATAAAGGTCCAATAGATATTCTTAGTGCCGGCTTTCATAGCAGCTAATACTAAACACGGATGTGAAACAAGAGCAATTCGTGCCGCAAGGCTAGCAAAGAGGGACGAGCTTAAGGTGCTAGAGAGGATAATCGAGAAATGGTGAGCTCGTATAGAAAAATTAATAAAAGTTATGAGATTAAGGCCAAAAAAATGAATCACTCATATGGTTTAGTGTGTTGATTATTGCCCTTCTTGCAGCAGGGCCACAAATCGCGATTGGATCTCGGTGGGTTGCCAACCGCGTAAGGTGGTGACGCCAATACTGCGTTCAGTCCCTATTAGGGGGTAGGGTAATACCGCCAGTTGTGAACTTGCAACTTCCAATTCCACTTGCCTTGCGGACAAGATCGCGGCTCGGTTGCTATTCATCAGCAGACCTCTAATGGCAACCAGTGAACTGCACTCGATAACATGCTCTGGGATGACTAGCCCCTCTCGCTTAAAAAAATCATTGAAGGCTGATCTTGCTGGGGTGTTGTGTCTGGGGGCAACCCAGTCCAGTTCAGCCAAGAGGTGCGCTGTTACTCTGCCTTGATGTTGAAATAGTGAGTGTCCCTGTTTGACGACAATATTAAGAGGTTCAGTGAACAGTATGCTCTGTTGAATTTCATAGTGTTGGCTAGCATCGCGCAGTGCCCCCACAATCACATCGATACTCCCGCGGAGCAATCCTTTAAATTGTTCATCATAGGGACCATCAATAATCTGAATTTGAGCTTTGGGGTAGGTTTGTAGCAATTGAGTTACGGCTACTGGAATCATTGTTGAGCGTGCCAGAGGCAGCGCACCAATCACTAGCTTACCGCTATGGCTGCCCATAAGATTTAGAGCAACTTCATAAGCATTTTCAATCTCCCTTAAAAACAATCCGCTGTGACGGGCCAGTTGCCGGGCCTGCCAGGTAGGTTCAACACCAAAAGCTGAACGACTAAATAGTTTCTGGCCGACCAGGCTCTCTAGGTTGGCTACTGCGCGATGTATGGTCGGTTGGGTTAAATTTAGCTGTTGGGCCGCACGTCTAAACGAGCCTTGCGCTACTACATGAATCAAAGCCGCCAGCTGGCTACCAGTGAGATACCGCTGCAAATGATGACTAACGTTTTCCTTTGCGACGACAGATTCCATAAGCTGGAGTCGCAACAGGGCCTGTTCTATGCGACCAATAAAGACGATTCCAAGGGGCGTTGGTACTACCCCTTTGGCTCCCCGAGTAAATAGTTTTCCTTTTAATTGGCGTTCTACCTTTTGTAAGGACTGGGATACGGCAGATTGAGACAAATGAATGAGATCGGCAGCTTTACTTATGCTTCCAGACTTAATTATGGCAGTAATAGATTGTAAATGTTGGATATTAATTAGATTATTCATCACGCTCATCTCTAAGGATATAGAGATAACTTATACCTATATGTGTATTCTGCGCAAGCTTTAAAGTTTATTTTTCTCTATTCTTTGGGTAATTGAAGTCCCAGACTATAAGGAAAAAATATGTCAGTTTGTGTGACCAACATCAAACGACCCAGCGATAAAACTCTAGCAAACTATCAGGGTGCTGATGTCGCGAGTATCCATGAGTCTCAGGGTCAAAAGGGTCTGCTCGCCAGTTATATGCGTCCCATCTACCGTCCCGCTAAGATTGCCGGAACGGCAATCACGGTATCGGTCGCGCCAGGAGACAATTGGATGCTTCATGTCGCGGTAGAGCAGTGTCAGCCTGGGGATGTATTGGTCGTAGCCCCCACCAGCCCATGTGAAGATGGTTACTTTGGTGATTTGCTTGCAACCTCATTAATGTCCCGCGGTGTCGTTGGTTTAATCATGGATGGCGGTGTGCGAGATATCGCCGTACTCACTGAAATGGGCTTCCCGGTCTGGTCGAAAACTATCTCTGCGCAGGGTCCCGTCAAAGAAACTCTTGGCAGTGTCAATATCCCTATTGTTTGTGCGGGGCAGTTAATAAATCCCGGCGACGTTATTGTGGCTGACGACGATGGTGTTGTAGTGGTGCGTCGACATGAAGCCGATGAGGTTGTCGTCAAATCCTCTGAGCGCGCAGACAAAGAAGAAACAACTCGCATGCGGATGGCCGCGGGTGAATTGCGTTTAGATATTTTCGCTATGCGCAAGCGTCTTGCAGAAAAGGGTTTGGTTTATCTCGATCAAAAGGATTACCAGTAATGCAGCTGGCAATCCCTTGTGCGTTGATGCGCGGTGGCAGTTCTAAAGGACTCTATTTTAACGAGGCCGATTTGCCGAAAGATATAGGGATTCGAGATAAGGTGTTGCTAGCTGCCATGGGCTCGCCAGATACCCGCCAAATTGACGGCGTAGGTGGTGCACACCCATTGACTAGTAAGGTTGCTATCATTTCACCGTCGAGTCGCGACGATGCTGATATAGATTATCTTTTCCTACAGATTTTAGTCGATAAGGGCGAGGTCAGCGACAGTCAAAACTGTGGGAATATTTTGGCGGGGGTAGGGCCATTCGCTATTGAAAGCGGCATGGTCACCGCTAGAGATGGGACCACCGACCTGCGGATTTTTATGGTGAACACTGGTGCTATTGCAGTTGCTCGAGTCACTACCCCAAACGGCATCGTTAACTATTCGGGAGAAGCGCGTATCGATGGCGTACCTGGCACTGCTGCGCCTATCCCCATCGATTTCCTCAATATTGCCGGCTCTAGCTGCGGCGCCTTGCTTCCCACTGGAAAAGCTCGAGATGTTATTGACGACGTAGCCGTCACCTGTATCGATAATGGCATGCCGGTGGTGATTCTAAATGCGCTAGATTTCGGCTTAACAGGCGCAGAATCTCCAAAACAATTAGAGACGAATACTAACTTAAAAAAGCGTGTCGAGCAGATAAGGATCAAAGCTGGTTTAGTGATGAACCTTGGAGATGTGACCGATAAAACTGTGCCGAAAATCTGCCTCGTCTCAGCTCCTTTGAATGGCGGTATCATTAACACTCGGACATTTATACCTCATAGAGTGCATGAGGCTATTGGTGTATTGGGGTCAGTTAGCGTTGCTACCGCCGCAGTGATACAGGATTCTGTAGCATTCGAGATTGCCCGAACTCAGGTGCAGGATGGTATTAATTTATTAGAGGTAGAGCATCCCACTGGTCATTTTTCGATAGAAATGACGCTGGAAGGTGCAGCCCTGCAGCAGGTTACAGTCAAACGTGCGGCACTTCTGAGAACTGCGCGATTACTAATGCGTGGTCTGGTATTTGTGCCAGCGGGGCTACAGCAATGAGCTCTGCGATCAAAACCATAGGCATGTTGGGCCTGGGCGAAGTTGGCGTTTGTATAGTCCACGATTTATTGCAGGGTACATCAGCCGATATAGTTATTTGGGATAAACAGATGTCCACCGCAGAGAGTCAACCATGGCATAACGGCCAAGAGTTTAAGGATCATGAGCGGGTAGCATTTGCGCAACAACCAGACACTGCTTTTGCTGGGTGCGACCTTGTGCTGTCTGCCGTGACGGCTGAGCAGGCTATCGCAGCGGCGACTTTAGTTGCACCATCATTGACAGTGGGAGCATGGTTTGTCGATTTCAATTCCGTGGCACCTCGCACCAAGAAAAAGCTAGCGACTTTAATAAATCCTCTGGGAGTGGGGTTTGTTGAGGCCGCAATAATGTCGCCAATCGAGCCTCAGAGACTCACTGCACCTATATTGTTAGCTGGCCCCCATGCAGAAGGTTTCATGGTTATTGGCAAGCAGCTTGGCTTTAGTCGGATGCAGAGTTGCTCGTCTAGCTATGGCAAAGCGGCCGCTACCAAAATGTGCCGCAGTGTCATTATTAAAGGAATGGAAGCACTTGTCAGCGAATCTATGTTGACTGCTAAATATTATGGGGTAGAGCAGGCCGTTTTGGATTCTCTAAATAATCTATTCCCACGCAAAGACTGGCCTGAGCATGCGTGCTATTTAATTTCTCGCACCCTAGAGCACGGTGAACGACGTGCTGAAGAGATGAGCGAAGCGGTCATTACAGTTAAAGAGGCCGGTATTGAGCCTTTAATGACTGAAGCCTGCCAAGTCAGACAACAGTGGGCCCCACAATTTAATACTTCACTGATTGAAACCAAACTAGATGGTCTGTTGACCAGCATTCGTCAGCAATTACCAAAATATAGTCAAAAATAGGAGTTATCTATGCTAATTATTGACTGTCATGGCCACTACACCACGGCACCTGAACCCCATCAACTTTTTCGTGAAGCTCAGATAGCAGCCTATAAAGCTGGTGGTGCGCTGCCATCGTTGCCAGTGATTAGTGACGATGAGATTCGTGAGAGTATCGAGTTGAATCAACTCCGGTTGTTAGACGAGCGGGGCGCTGATATGACTATTTTTTCGCCTCGCGCCTCTGCTATGGCACATCATATTGGTGATCAGCGTGTCAGTCAGCAGTGGACAAGCGCCTGCAATGATCTTATCAAGCGGGTAGTAGATCTCTATCCCGAAACCTTCATTGGCGTCTGTCAGTTGCCGCAATCTCCCGGGGTAGCGATTGCGCACTCTATCGCCGAATTAGATCGTTGCGTAAACGAAATGGGCTTTGTTGGCTGTAACCTTAACCCTGACCCTTCAGGTGGCCATTGGACTTCGCCACCGCTAACAGATAAGAGTTGGTATCCTTTCTATGAAAAAATGGTGGAACTGGATGTACCGGCAATGGTGCATGTATCCGGCTCCTGTAACAGTAATTTCCACGCTACAGGTGCTCATTACATTAATGCTGACACAACTGCATTTATGCAGTTTTTGCAAGGTGATCTATTCACTGACTTCCCCGATTTACGTTTTATTATTCCTCATGGCGGCGGTGCAGTGCCCTATCACTGGGGACGTTATCGCGGTCTAGCTGATATGATGAATCAACCGCCATTGGCAGAGCATGTCATGAGAAATGTGTGTTTCGATACCTGTGTCTACCACCAGCCCGGCATTGATTTATTATTCAATGTTGTTGACGTCGACAATATTTTATTTGGTTCTGAAATGGTAGGCGCCGTGCGTGGCATTGACTCAGAAACTGGCCATTATTTCGACGATACCAAGCGCTATATTGAGACGTTGAATCTGTCTGAAGAAGACCGCTATAAGGTATATGAGGGTAATGCGCGCCGCGTATACCCAAGGTTAGATAAAATATTAAAAGGGATGGGTAAATAATACCCTGTTTTAGCGCCGATCCTAATTGGTTGCACTGGCAGGCATTACCTTGTAAGTCGCAATATGTAACACCGGCAGCAGCAGTCGATACCCACTTTCGTGCTTTTGGTCCGGATCATAAGGTTCCATTTCACACCAAGCGCAAGTACACGCGTTGTGACACCTCTAAAGAGCAACTCTGGGATTTAGCCGTAACGCCATCTTACAGATAGCTTCCACGGTACAGACCGTTTTCAGATCGAGTAATATTTTAGTCTTAGCATTAACGTTTTATAAAATGATCTGCAGGTCTTCATCTGACGTGCAGTGAGAAGAAATGAACACGTCTCCAAATTCAGCCAGCTAATTATTGTTATATGTCTAAAAAATATAGTGGGATTCGAAAATCATAGACCTAAAGTGCGCGTGTTGGGTTGAAACTATGCGAATTTAGAAAGTACTGAGTAAAAAAAAGAGCAATTATAGTTTTTAAATCACTGATAAATAACGAGTTTAATATTATATCAGCAGGTGTGTAACTAATTCTGAGGTAGTATGATAATTTCAATATAGCTATTTCCTTGCTGTAATTTTTTTGACATAATGGTACTTGTATTACTAAGTAGACTAGTGGGATTTATTTTATATAATCCAAACAGTAAGGAAAAGTAGGCTAGTCGCGCTCTTCGCTAAACTGAAATCGTGCCGGAAGTGACCCAGTTAGCAAACTATCTTATCTGTGAGTATTTTTGCGAGTAGCTCGATATCGGAGGAAGCCAGCGGCTTTTTTTATAAATTGTGGGGAGTGGCAGTTGAATCTTATGAATGAAGATGTCGCGGTTTATTAGGCCTCATTATTCTACTAATGTTCTCATTTTGAAGCATTCAACCCGAATGGGCCTTGCGGTCACTAGTTAGGAAATAAAGGAACATTATTTATGATGCATGATGTGAAAATGCCTGATTATGTCCTGGAGCGGATCAGGGCCAAACGCGGTAGCTATAAAGTTTTTGATCATTTTGACGCGGCTAAAACGGCCTTGTTAGTTATTGATATGCAGAACTTTTATGTTGAAGAAGTGGATACGGCTATAGCTATCGTGCCAAATATCAACCGTATTGCCGATGCTGTCCGCCAAGCCGGAGGTACAGTTTATTGGGTGGTGATGACGGTTGCGAATAGTTTGGACTCCCCCAGCCTGTGGCCTCTATATCACGATTATTTTTTTACTTCTGAGAAAGGGAAAAAGCATAAGGATGGCCTCACTGCGGGAACTGATAAGCATAAGATCTATTCGAAACTTGATGTTCGCTCAGAGGATGAAATGGCACATAAGACACGCTTTAGTCCGTTTATTGGCGGCGCAAGTGACTTACACACAAGGCTTCAATCTTCGGGGGTCGAAAATCTTATTATAACGGGCACCGCTACTAATATGTGCAGTGAGTCTGCGGCCAGAGATGCAATGATGCTTGATTATAAGGTTGTTATGGTTTCTGATGGCAATGCTGCCCGGTTTGATGAGGATCATCTGGTGGGATTGACGTCCTTTTATCAGAGTTTTGGCGATGTTCGCACAGCGGATGAGTCTATTGCCATGTTGGTTAAATAGTAATGGCGTATAATAGGTATATGAATGAGTGAAATTGAAAAGCGCCTAGCGAAAATGGGTATTGTGCTTCCCGCCCCCTTGGTTTTACCCAGTAATAATCGAACAAGTGCAGTGCAGTCTGGTAACTTGCTTTATGTCTCGGGCCATGGTGCGGCCCTATTGGATGATTCGGATATTGTTAAGCGCGGTAAGGTCGGAATTGAGGTTTCTGAAGAAGATGCTTACAGAACAGCCCGAGCCTGTGCCATAAAAATGCTGGCTACCGTTAAGTACTATATTGGTGGCCTGGACCGTGTTACCCGAATAGTACAAATCCATGGCCTGATAAATGCGCACCCCGACTTTGAGAGACATAATATGGTGCTAAATGGTGCGTCTGATTTTTTTTATGAAGTATTTGGTGAAGAGGTCGGATGTCATAGTCGATACGCCATGGGAGTTGGTGGTCTAGTGGCGCGCCAACCGATTGAAATTGATGGTATTTTTGAAATCTCAGCAGAGTGATGTATTGCCTAGGCTGGGCTCAGGTATTCTTATGGTTTACAGTTCGCTTATCATATCGGTGAACGCTTGAAATAATCGGCTCTGCGGGTCGTAAAGCTTGGTTATTATGGAGAAGTGATTTTCCTGTCCTAGCTCGAAGTACTTTACCGGTCTGTGTTTTTGGTGTCATAGCGCCGCATAGCCTCGGGACTGCCTGCGAAAGTCAGACGGCTCTTTTCCACCGCAGATGATAATCACTAGAGGACTATCGGCAGCGATATTTTGTGCCGGGCTATAGCAGCGTGCTGTTTCCCTGTCCATGCGAAGCCATTCATTAGGCCCCCGGCCAATAGTGGCGCAAGCTTGAACAGGCCGCTGAGCGAGCACCCTCCTTTAATTACATTGCCTGGCAACTGGAATGACTGCTGCCATTCATCCATGAGCAGTGTGGCAGCAAAGTGGCCGCCTGCCGAATTTCCATAGACAAATAGCCTCTATGGGTTACAGTCGTATTATTCGACATTTCTGTAAACCCAGCAAACTGCGCAGCGGACGTTATCAATGATGTCAGTCATAATATTGTCTGGCGCCAGACGGTAGTTAAATCGTATTCATTCTGAAGCTATTCCGTCATCAGTACGCCCAGACTAAGTCCCACTTGTGATAATAATAATATTAATGCAAGTGGGATATATAGTACAATGACACAAGTTGCATCGCCCTGATGCAAAGAAGATTCTGTTACTGTTACTAGAGTTTTGTTCATGAAAAAGATTATCAGCTTGGTCATCTCGCCTGAGTTTAGCCGCAGAGAGCGTGTGATTTCGGCAATAGAGATGCGAGCGTGGGGATTACTAGCCGTTGGTGGGGGCGCCATTAACGGTGGTGTTATAGGTGTTATCATTCAAAATAAATTTACCCTGCAGTCCCACCCAGCGTTAGCGTTAATTGCTTTGGCTTTGGTGACGGGTGCAATGCCAATTTCGAATTTGACCAGTACTTTTTGGGTAAATGCTAGCTGGGGCAAAAAGAAAATAATTTTTCTTAAGCGTGTTCTGCTAGTTTTTGTGGCTCTGATTAGCGCGATATTCTTTTTGCCCGCTGGTAATTTTGGTTTGGTTGGCTTGGTATTGCTTACTGTTGGCTGCCACGTGTGCTCTTCCTGCCTGGTAACGATACGCGCGCTGGCATGGAGAACTAATTATGCTCCATTGTCTCGAGCAAAAATTGCCGCCAGCAATCTTGCTTTGCTCTCTGCCGTGATGGCAGTTTCTGGCTTTATTACTGGCTTTCTGGCGAATAGTGGTGGCGAGGCTTATCGATTGGTATTTATTGTATCGGCCGGTTGTAGCCTGATGGCTATCCGCTTACTTTCACGATTACACTTGCGCCACGAAGAGCAGATTGTCAGCATGGAGCAACATTCACCAAGGCGAAGTGTTTTTTCGACACATGCTTGGCAAATCTTTAAGCAGGATCGTAGGTATCGTCACTACTTATTGTGCATGTTCGTCCAGGGTAGTGGAAACTTAATGTACGTCCCATTGCTTATTTTGGTATTGAGTGAGCAGCTAAATCAAAGTGCTTTTGTGCAGGTGATGCTCAGTTCCTCAGTGCCTTTGATCTGCGTCACTCTGAGTGTGAGGCTGTGGGCTAATGTTATTGCTTCTACTCATATAGTCAATTTCCGTGCGTACCATAGTTGGTTGATGGCGTTAAGTATGCTTGTGATAGCAATGGGTGCGATCAAGTTTGAAATGGACTTTGTATGGCTGGGTTCGATAATGTTCGGAATAGCACTAGCAGGAGGGCGACTAGGTTGGGATCTGGGGCATAACGACTTCTCCAACAAGTCTGACTCTTCGGATTATATGGCTTTGCACGTTACTTTAACGGGGATTCGGGGGCTGATAATGCCGCTGATTGGGGTTGTTTTTTATCAAGTGCTAGAAAATAATAACCCAGGTTATGGTCGATTTATCTTATTACTTCCATTAGCTCTTATCTCCATTGGCGCCGCCGGTTTTGTGTTCATCAATCGCAAGGCATATGATTGATGTCGGATTGGGCATGTAAGCTCTATCCACAGAGCCAAGAACATA
>TARA_B110001450_G_scaffold232905_1_pt1 | contig 10129 bp, 9 predicted proteins | sample TARA_B110001450 | Tara Oceans TARA_B110001450 (sample SAMEA4396538) | marine metagenome | biome: Polar Biome; feature: [SRF] surface water layer (ENVO:00010504); material: water (ENVO:00002006), including particulate matter (ENVO:01000060) such as... | depth 5 m | reverse complement strand
TGATGCATTGGCATTAGCAAGAGGAATAGCAAAAGGTTGCAAACCACTATCTAATTGGAGAGACTCCGGAATCAGACAACGAGTATTAACTAAGTTTGAAACTGAAATGTTATCACGTAGTGCTATAAAAGTAAAAGATTCTGCAGCAGCAGCAAAATTTCTTCATTCCGAAACTGTACTTCAAAAAGCAGATGAGCCAAGAGGGCGTTGTTTAAAAGGCGATAACAATATCTGAATAGAAGCAAATTATTTAAACTCAAATAATAGCTCTAAAACAAAAAACCTCGATAATAAAATTATCAAGGTTTTTAATAAAAGTGTTATTTCGTCGGGGTGGCAGGATTCGAACCTGCGACCTCCTCGTCCCAAACGAGGCGCGATGACCGGGCTACGCTACACCCCGAATTAACGATTGCAAATGTACTATTAATTTATTCATATTACAAACACTTATTTGTATTTATTTTTGATTTTGATGATACTAAAAATATACCCTATTTTTGTAATAAACTATATTCATGCTAATCATTGGAATTTCAGGCGGTACAGGAAGTGGTAAAACTACTTTTGTAAACCAAATATTAAAAGAGTTCTCTATAAAAGAAGTTTCAGTAATTTCGCAAGATTCTTATTATAACGACACTTCCAATATTACGCATGAAGAACGAACAAAAATAAACTTTGACCATCCAAATTCAATAGATTTTAAACTACTTATTAAGCAGTTAATCTGTTTAAAAAATGGAGCTACCATACAACAACCTGTTTACAGTTTTTCGGAACACAACAGATTGAAAGAAACCGTTACTACAATACCTAAAAAAGTAATTATTGTAGAAGGTATTTTAATATTTACAAATTCAATACTTCGAAATTTATTTGATGTAAGCATATATTTAGATGCTGATGCTGACGAACGACTTATAAGAAGAATAAAAAGAGATATTACTCAGAGAGGACGAGATATAAACGAAGTGATGGATAGATATCAAGAAACATTAAAACCCATGCATGAGGAGTTTATTGAAAATACTAAAAAACATGCTGATATAATAATACCTAACAATAATTTTAATAGAATAGGCATTAATATTGTTAAAACAATCATTAACGAAAAATTGTCCTAAAGAAATTGTACTTTTAATTTTTTAAATTAACACATGTTTTTAAAAACTATAAAACAACATCGGTATTTAAAACACTTATTCAATCCATATATTGCAGTAATACTTGTATTTGCTATTTGGATGCTATTCTTCGATGATAATTCATTACTGTTTCACCAGGAATTGAACAATATTATAAAGGAAAAAAATGCGGAAATAGAATTATATCAAATAGAAATAGAAAAAGACAAAAAAGACATACAAAGGCTCAGTAACGAAGAAAACCTTGAGAATTTTGCTCGCGAAGAGTATTATATGAAAAAAGATGATGAAGAAATTTATATTATTGAGTACGAAGACAAAAACAAAGGACTATGAGTAACTTCTTATTTAACGAGTTTGAAGAAGTGTCTTCTAGTGCTTGGAAACAAAAAATTCAAGTAGACTTAAAGGGAGCTGATTATAATAAAACATTATTATGGCATACTAATGAAGGTATTACTGTAAAACCATTTTATCATCAAGATGAAATGCAAGAACATCAAGAAATTCCTATAAATAATTGGAAGGCTGCACAGTTAATAGTAGTAATTACTGAAGAAGAAAGCAATACTAAAGCTCATGATATTATAAGCAAAGGAGTAGAAGCTATTATTTTTAAAATTTCGTCTGAAATTGATATTTCTACTTTGCTAAGAGGAATAGATGTAGAAACTATTGAGTTGCAGTTTCAATTTACTTTGCTTAGTAAAAGCATGTCTGAAACTCTTATAAATTTAAACTTACCAAATTGTTTTTTAAATATAGACATCATTGGTAATTTGGCTAAAACAGGAAATTGGCACACCTCTTTAAAGGATGATTTTAAATTTATTAAAAACTTAGTTACTGCATATCCCAAGCAAAATATTCTGAGCGTTGACACCACTATATATCAAAATGCAGGAGCATCAATAACACAACAGTTAGCATATGCTATCGCTCATGCTAATGAGTATTTTAATAATTTTAAAGATGGTGATCTACCACAAATACAATTTATTACGGCAACTAGTGGAAATTACTTTTTTGAAATCGCTAAAGTAAGAGCTCTAAAGCTATTATATCAAACAATTTACGAAGCATATAGTTCTAAAAAAAGTTTGTGCTCTATAATGAGTTTTCCTTCCAATAGAAACAAAACTATTTATGATTATAATGTAAATATGCTACGTACTACTACAGAATGTATGAGTACTATACTTGGAGGAGCAAATACTATTTGCAATTTACCATATGATCATATTTATCACAATACAAACGACTTTGGCGAAAGAATTGCAAGAAATCAGTTATTAGTTTTAAAAGAAGAAAGTGCATTTAGCGCTGTTAAAAACCCAGCTGACGGTGCTTATTATATTGAAACATTAACCACTAAATTAGCAGAAAAAGCACTAACTATTTTTAAACTCATTGAAACAGGAGGCGGTTTTCTACAACAGTTAAAAGAAGGTACTATTCAAAGAAAAATAAAAGAAAGTGCACTTAAGGAGCAAAAACAATTTGATGATGGTGAACTAGTTTTATTAGGAACCAATAAATACCCTAATAAACTAGACAAGATGAAAAATGATTTAGAGAAAAATCCTTTTTTAGAAAGAATTGAACGAAAAACTTTAATAGCACCAATAGCACCAAGAAGATTGTCTGAAATATCAGATAAAAACAGACTAGAACAAGAATAAAAAACAATTATAAATTAAAGTAACAATGAAAAAATTAATTTTAGCAGCAGTAATTAGTGTATCAGTATTGAGTTGTAAAGAACAAGATACAACAACTTACAAATATGCCGATAAACCAACGGTAGTAAACTGTGAAAACACAGATAACAAGCTATTTAGTGAAGCATATTATGCGTTTGAGAATGCTATCTTAATTCATGGAAAAAATACCAATAGAAGGCCAAATATTCCTGTTACCAAAGAAAACGTGCTTAGGAATTTTGTAACTAGATCAAGAGGTAATTTAAAAATTACAGATTATGTTACAAAAGAAAGTCTTGAAGTGTTTAATAAATTAAAAGACTTAGATATCTGGAATGGAACACAATTAAAAAATAATGATCCGTTAACAGAATGTATTGGAAACGCTATTTCTAATCCAACAATAAAAGCATCATTTAACACCTTACGTTCTGTAGAGAGTTTAGCACCAAAATTAATGGTATCTACAATCGTCGATAACAGAAGAGTTAAAGGTCAATTTAAAGACAAAGTATTAATGACCTATGTTGCTTTTGACATGTTTTATGCAAAATTTTTTAATACAGATTTTTCTGCTGTTACATTTTTAACTGAAAAAGAAAAGTTAGCTACTCCTACAAAACCAGTAACAACTAATAAAAAACCAGAAATTGGGAAAGCACTAAACCTTGACGTAAAAAAAAAGAAAAAAGAAGCAAATAACTCTCACGAAGGACACAACCATTAAAAATATATCAAAGCCTATTTACTTAGAATATTTAAGGAATAGGCTTTTCATTAAAAACATAATCTCAGTAGATTTAAGTACAACATGAAAAGAAAAGACTTACAACATATTAGCCTTTCTACTAAGGAAAATAAAAATACTAATACTGATAAAGTAAGTGTTTCGAATACTGCTGAGAATATTAAAATAAAATCTCATTATTCTAAAGAAGATTTATCTGAACTTAAGCATTTGAATTTTACTGCCGGAATAGCACCCAATCTTCGTGGCCCTTATTCGACTATGTACGTAAGAAGACCCTGGACTATACGTCAATATGCAGGTTTTTCAACAGCGGAAGAATCAAATTCTTTTTATAGGCGTAATCTTGCTGCAGGACAAAAAGGTCTATCTGTTGCTTTTGATTTGGCTACACACAGAGGTTATGACTCTGATCATGAACGTGTTGAAGGTGATGTTGGAAAAGCAGGAGTTGCCATAGATTCTGTAGAGGATATGAAAGTGTTATTTGACCAAATTCCGCTTGACAAGATGTCTGTGTCAATGACTATGAATGGTGCTGTTCTTCCTATTATGGCTTTTTATATCGTTGCTGCTATGGAACAAGGAGCGGACCAAAAGGACTTAGCAGGAACTATTCAAAATGACATTTTAAAAGAATTCATGGTAAGGAACACATATATTTACCCTCCTACTCCATCCATGAAAATTATTTCTGATATTTTTGAATACACAACGGCTAATATGCCAAAATTTAATTCTATAAGTATTTCAGGTTACCACATGCAAGAAGCAGGAGCTACATGTGATATTGAGCTAGCCTACACTTTAGCAGACGGACTAGAATATATAAGAAAAGGAATTGCTGCAGGAATGGATATTGATTCATTTGCTCCTCGTTTATCATTTTTCTGGGCAATAGGAATGAATCATTTTATGGAAATTGCAAAAATGAGAGCCGCACGTATGCTATGGGCAAAACTCGTAAAGCAATTCAACCCGAAGAATTCAAAATCATTAGCACTAAGAACACATTGTCAAACTTCTGGATGGAGCTTAACAGAACAAGACCCTTTCAATAATGTTGCAAGAACTTGTATTGAAGCAACAGCTGCTGCTTTTGGAGGAACACAAAGTTTACATACAAATGCATTGGATGAAGCAATTGCTTTACCAACAGATTTTTCAGCAAGAATAGCGCGTAATACTCAAATTTATTTACAAGAAGAAACACATATTACAAAAACAGTTGATCCTTGGGCAGGAAGTTACTACGTTGAAAATCTAACCAATGATATTGCTGATAAAGCATGGAGACTAATTCAAGAAGTAGAAGAATTAGGCGGTATGACAAAAGCTATTGAAGCAGGAATACCCAAAATGAGAATTGAAGAGGCTGCAGCAAGAAAACAAGCTCGTATAGATTCTGAGCAAGATGTTATTGTAGGAGTCAATAAATATCGTTTAGAAAAAGAAGACCCACTTCATATCTTAGAAGTTGACAATACTATTGTACGTAAATCACAAATTGAACGTTTAGAAGAATTAAAAGCAAAAAGAGATCAAAAAAGAGTCTCAGAGTGTTTAGCTAATTTATCAAACGCAGCAAAGAACGGTAAAGAAAATTTACTAGCATTAGCTGTAGAGGCCGCAAAAGAAAGAGCTACTTTAGGAGAGATTTCTGATGCACTTGAAACCGAATTCGGAAGACATAAAGCTGAAATTAAATCATTTACAGGTGTGTATAGCAAAGAAATAAAAAATGACAGTTCGTTTAAAAAAGCCATCCAACTTGCTAATGATTTTGCACAATTAGAAGGTCGAAGACCCAGAATAATGATTGCAAAAATGGGGCAAGACGGACATGACCGTGGCGCAAAAGTTGTTGCTACAGGTTATGCTGATATTGGGTTTGATGTAGATATCGGGCCATTATTTCAAACACCAAAAGAAGCTGCAAAACAAGCTGTAGAGAATGATGTGCATATATTAGGAGTATCCTCTTTAGCCGCAGGACACAAAACACTTGTACCAGCAGTGATTGAGGAATTAAAAAAATATGACAGAGATGATATTATGGTTATTGTTGGAGGGGTAATACCGCATCAAGATTATCAATATTTATTCGATACTGGAGCAATTGCAGTATTTGGGCCAGGAACTAAAATTAGTGATGCAGCAATTGAAATGTTACAATTACTCATTGATAACATGGATTAGCCAACTTATTATAATTTATTTTTCACCTAAAAGTTGCATAAATTTCATATTACATTTAATCAAAAACAGTTTAATAGCCCATATAGAAAGTATTTTATTTAAATTTTATGTTATCTAATTTTTTTTCATTAGCTTTAATTAACCAATATTAATGCTATGATTAGTGAAGAATTAAAAAAAGGGAATCTATTAATTGCAGAACCCTCCATTACAGGAGACATCACCTTTAATAGATCTGTTATATTATTAGCAGAACACACAAACTCTGGTTCTATTGGATTTATTCTAAACAAACCTCTTGATTTTTCATTAAAAGATTTATTACCTGATTTAATTCAGGATTTCATAGTATATAATGGTGGCCCTGTAGAACAAGATAATTTATATTTCATTCATAAAGTACCTAGTTTAATACCAAATAGTGTAGAAATATCTGAAGGTATTTATTGGGCTGGAGATTTTGACACAGTATGTGAATTAATTAATACTGGGGAAATATCTGAAAAAGATATTCGTTTCTTTTTAGGATATTCAGGTTGGGATACCAATCAACTTTGTAACGAACTAAACCACAATTCATGGGTTGTTGTAAAAAACAAATATCGTAGTAACATTATTGAACAAAAATACAATTCTGAACTTTGGAAAGAGAAGATGACAGAATTAGGAGGTAATTACATTATATGGTCAAACGCTCCAGAAAACCCTTCTTTTAATTAAAATTACTCGGTCAGTTTTAACTACAACATAAAACTACCTTCCCATAAGCTGCATACCTGCACTCAACTTGTTTATTTCTGCCACTAATATGTTTGAAACAGTAGTTACAAACATCTTCTTTCTATATTTTGTAATTGGCTTTATACCTTGAATTACGTTAGTTACAAACAACTCATCAGCTTTTTGCAATTCAAATGGAGAAATTGAAGCCTCTTCAATAGTATAATCTTCCAGCTTATCAATAATACCTATTAATTGCTGACGCATTATACCTTTTAAACAACCATCCGTTAATGGTGGGGTTTTAATAACATTTCCTTTAACCAAAAATAAATTTCCATTAATAGCTTCTATTACTTGCTTGTTACTATTTAACAACAAACAATTATCTAATTCATTCTCCTTAGCAAAAATACCCGCAATCACGTTTAAAACCCTGTTTGTAGTTTTTAAATTAGATAATAATTGAGGGGTTACATAGTGGTCTTTAAACAAATCAACTACACAGGAAGAACTATCTTTCAAATATGTTATTGAAGGAAGTAATTTAGCTTCCATAAAATATCCGGTATTATTATTCTCAGGCGTATACAACCCAGGAGAATCTCTAAAAACAGTCATTCGTATTCTAGCAGAGGAACTCAACAAGTTATTCGCATCGATAAGACCCGTAATTTGTTGTTCTAAAAACTCCATAGTAAAACCCATAGGAATTTCCATACGAACAATTCGCATAGAAGCCATCAATCTAAAATAATGATCTTCCCAAAAAAGAATTACACCATTTACTACTTTTATAGTTTCAAAAACTGCATCACCATATTTAAATGCTCTGTTATTTGAAAAAATATGTTCTTGAGATTCTAAATTACCGTTAAAATTAATCATAAAAAAAGCCCTAATAAAATTAGGGCAAATATACAGTAATAATAAAACAACTTATACAGAACCTAAAACCTTTTTAAGTTCTGAAATTTGGTTTTCCCAAAGCATTTTATTTTCATCCATATCATCATCATCAGAAAAATCAGTTACCATTAAGGAAACATCTTTAGTAATGTCATCGACTTGAATTCTAATTTCAAAATAATACTCCTCTCCTTCATCTTCTAGCCACTGGAAACGCACTTTATCAACAGCTTTTTTTGATAGTAATTTTGCTTTTTCCTCACTATCATCCCAAATAAAGGTATATAATTCTCCTCTAGAATTTACATTATCAGCATACCACTCAGACAAACCAGAAGGAGTTGACAAGTATTGGTGCAACAATTTAGGTGATGCATGAATAGGGAATTCTAATTCAAATTTTTCTCTCATAACAATTATCAATATTTTCGACAATATAATTATTTCTCCCATATATTAAAAAAGAAATTACAAGTATTTTTTTTATTATATTTTCAAGAAAATTCTTGCTATATCTAATATTGTTTATATATTTGCAAACCGTTAGCAAAACGGCGTGGTAGCTCAGTTGGTTAGAGCGCCTGATTCATACTCAGGAGGTCGGCAGTTCGAATCTGCCTCACGCTACAAAAAAAGCCTTTCAATTTATTTTGAAAGGCTTTTTTCATTTAATTTTTAATTATACATCAATCCTTACAATACATTCTCTAAATCATCTTAAATAAAACAAAAAAGCCTTTCAATTACTTATCAAAAGGCTTCTAAATAAATTAACCATTACTTAAAACAACTCATATAGTCGCTCCAAGCTTAATGTTTCCTGTGTACCATCAATCATATTTTTGACTGTATATACATTATTTTTAACCTCATCAGAGCCAACAAGAACAACAAACGGAAATTTACGTTTATTAGCATAGTTCATTTGTTTTTTCATTTTTGCACTAGAAGGATATAACTCTGCAGCAATCCCATTTGATCTTAGATGTTTAATCGCATTCATAGAATACAATGCTTCTGCATCTCCAAAATTAATAAACAATATATTATTTGTTCCTTGCACAGTTTCAGGAAACAAGTTTAACTCTTCAAGAACAAGATAAATTCTATCTAAACCAAAAGATATACCAACACCACTTACATTTTTTAATCCGAAAATACCTGTTAAGTCATCATATCTTCCACCACCACCAATAGAACCCATTTTTACGTTTTCTGGAGCAGAAACTTCAAATATAGCGCCTGTATAATAATTTAATCCACGAGCTAGCGTAACATCTAAATCTAAAACAGCACTAGACAACCCTAAGGATTCGATTGCATTACCAACAAACAACAACTCTTCCACTCCTTTCATACCGGTTTCTGAGGTAGCTAACAATTGTTTTAATTGTTCAATTTTATCTATAAAGCCACCTGTAAAACCAAACAATGGTTGTACTTTTTCTATAGCAGTTTCAGAAATACCTTTTTCAAGCATTTCCTTCTTTACGCCATCTTCACCAATTTTATCTAATTTATCCAGAGCAACTGTAAAATCAATTAATTTATCTGATGCACCAATTACCTCAGCAATACCACTTAATATTTTACGATTGTTAATTTTAATTGTTACACCTTCTAAACCAAGTTTAGTAAACACAGCATCATATAACTGAACAAACTCTACTTCTTGCCAAAGAGAATCTGATCCTACCACATCTGCATCACACTGAAAAAACTCTCTAAACCTACCTTTCTGTGGCCTATCTGCTCTCCAAACCGGTTGTATTTGATAACGTTTAAAAGGAAATTCTATTTCATTTTGGTGTTGTACAACATATCTAGCAAAAGGTACTGTTAAATCGTAACGCAGCGCTTTCTCTGATATACTAGAAGTAATTTTTTGACTGTTTTTATCAGACAATAAGTTATCATCTACTTTTTTTAGATAGTCACCAGAGTTTAATATTTTAAAAATTAAACGATCTCCTTCTTCACCATACTTACCCATTAGGGTATCAGAATTTTCAAAACTAGGAGTTTCAATAGGTAAAAATCCGAATTTTTGAAACTCTCTTTTTATGGTATCAAAAATATAATTACGTTTTATAACTTGTTCTGGGTTAAAATCACGAGTCCCTTTTGGTAAACTAGGTTTTTGTGCCATAATACTTATATTATATTAATAAATTATTTTGTAACTAATTTATTAAAGTAGTTAAATAAATCTCCTTTTGAAATAACAGAACCTTGTTGGATTAAAGTAAATTTATCCGTATTTCTATCTTTGGAATATTCTTTTTTAGCTTGTAAAAACTCTACTTCATCATTCATTAAGTTATCACGTAACCACGAAAAACCATCTTTAGTAGTTAAGTCAACTTCATTTTTTAATTGTATAGCAATAACCTGCATATCTGTATCTGTCAAATGAAATAAATGCATTTGTTGCGGAGATATGTGCTCTAAATAATCTACTTGAGTTAAAACACCTTCCCATACTAAATCTGAAAACACATCAATTTCTTGTTCGGCAACATCAGGGGTTTCTTTTTTTATGTTCTCCCATTCAGCAGCTGTTATAGTTTGAGTTGCTAAAAAGTTAATAAACTCTTTGTGCATTTCATTAAGCTGCTCTTTACTCAATCTTTGATATTTCATTTTAAAAAATTTAAAACAATAAAAGCCACGATTAAAATCGTGGCTTTTATTTATAATGA
>TARA_B110001450_G_scaffold56421_1_pt1 | contig 10130 bp, 9 predicted proteins | sample TARA_B110001450 | Tara Oceans TARA_B110001450 (sample SAMEA4396538) | marine metagenome | biome: Polar Biome; feature: [SRF] surface water layer (ENVO:00010504); material: water (ENVO:00002006), including particulate matter (ENVO:01000060) such as... | depth 5 m | reverse complement strand
CTGTGGCAAAGAACTTAAGTAAAACGTTGGGAATATCAATTATCGACAGTGCCGTCGCAACGTTGCAGGCGGCATCCAGATTAGTCTCTGACATTGATTGAATAAAGCGCAGTTTTTTTTCGTAATCTGTCTCAACTTGAAAGTGTGCTATTGCTCTTAATAGCGTCCACGCGGGCTAGTAATGCCAATAACTTTTGGGTAACCCTCGTCACCAATTTACAAGCTATCAGGGGACCTCAAAAGGGACTGCCACAATGGGTTCAGCCTTTGAATTTAACCCAAACTGTATCACGCACTGCTTGAATTATATCTAACAGCTGTATCAGAATTCACTCCAGATTCACGGATCGCGCTGTAACTTCTCTGGAAGGGCCTGATATCGCCCCACAATCTGCGGGGCGATACTAAACTTAAATATATTTTACTTAAGAGCTTTGTCGGTAATTGCATGTGTCCATGCGCCTTTAGGCATTGTAGTGATTACAGGATCTGAACCACCAGTCATAAGACTTGAAACTGTGCGATCAAAATCTGCCTCTGCCAATGCACCATTACTACCTGCCGTAAGTTTGGCTATTTCACCCATCTGAATGGTATTAGCATCGACAGTCTGTGCACCTGACTCATCATTGTCTACAACAATTTGTGCAGCTTCAGCAGTATTATTTTCGGCGTACTTCCAACCTTTCATGGATGCTCGAACAAATCGAACCATTCTATCCACAAATGCTGGATCTGATAAGTCTTCTTCTCTTACATAAAGACCGTCCTCCAATGTTGCGACGCCCTGATCTTCATATCTAAATACGGTAAGTTCCTCAGGCTTTAGACCCTCAGCCAAAACTTGCCAATATTCATTATATGACATAGCGGACACACAATCTGCGTCACCCTGCGTCAAGGGCAAAATATCCCAACCCTGTTTGAAAACAGAAACTCCACCAGCACTTCCATCAGTTGCTAGCCCTAGTTTGTTCATCCAACTTAGGAATGGCCACTCGTTTCCGTAATACCAAACATAAAGGTTCTTATCTTTTAGATCAGCAACTGAACTAACACCTCTATCTTTTCGGCAGACCAACATCATTCCAGACCCAGCAAAAGGCTGTGCTATGTTAACATTTGCAAAGCCCTTTTCTCGTGCAGCTAAAGCTGAGGGCATCCAAGTTACAGCAACATCCGCCCCACCACCGGCAAGAACACTCATTTCACCAATATCAGGACCACCGGCTTTAATAGTAACATTAAGGCCCTCCGCCTCATAAAAACCTTTATCCTGAGCAACATAATACCCAGCAAATTGTGTTTGAGTTACCCATTTTAATTGGATCGTTACGTCGTCTGCTGCAGTGGCAATTGAAGCAGTAAACGCAGCGATAGCTCCAATTGTAAAAGTTATAAATTTTCGCATATTATTTCTCCCTAGGTTAAATTTAATTATGTTGATGCATGCACCTATACCTACCTTTGCGACGGGTGCCAAAAAGTTACCCACTTTTCTAGCAATACTATCCCCCCATAGAACAGCGACCCCGCCATCGCCGCTACTGTTATTTCTGCCCAGACCATATCTAAATTAAAACGAGAGGCTTCGATCGATATTCTGAATCCCATGCCCCTAATTGGGGACCCAAAAAACTCAGCAACAATTGCTCCTATCAAGGCTAGCGTTGTACAGATCTTAAGTCCATTGAAAACAAAAGGCATTGCCACCAAAAGTTTCAATTTAAGTAATGTCTGGAGATAGCTAGCATTATAAGTTTGCATCAGATCCTCATGAATTTTATCAGACATTTTCATTCCCTGAACCGTGTTTACCAATATTGGAAAGAAGACCATAACCGCTACAACTGCAGCTTTGGAATGCCATCCGAACCCAAACCACATAACAAGTATTGGAGCGATCCCAACAATTGGCATTGCAGCTAAAAAGTTTCCAATTGGCAATACACCTCGCCCAAAAAACTTAAATTTGTCTGCTACAAGGCTGACAGCAAAGGCAGTCGTACACCCTATTAAATATCCTGATAACGCACCCTTTACAACTGTTTGAACAAAGTCTTTCCAAAGAATCGAAGTGCTCGATATAAACTTATAGTAAATTGCAGAAGGAGGTGGCAAAATTATTGGACTTACTTCGAAATGCAAAACTGTTGCCTGCCAAATGAATATGATGCTCGCACCGAACAATATCGGCGGAAATAAATTTAATATCTTTTTTTCTTTTTGACGCGCGATCCAAATATTTATCGACCAGGCTAAAATCCAAAAAACTATCGCTCCCCAAAAAAGTGCCATTATGATTCCAACGCCATTCTTTTTAGTACAAGTCTTTGAACGATACTAATAATTGCAATTAAAGAGCCAGCAAGTAATGCGGCAGCAAATAAACCGCTCCAAATATGCAAAGTATTCCCAAAAGAACTTCCCGTAAGCATTCTAAAGCCAAGTCCTCCACCGTTGCCAGACGGCAACTCACCAACAATTGCACCCACCACTGAAGCGGCAATGCCTAGCTTCAAAGATGTAAAAAGATAAGGCGTCGAGCGTGGTGCCCTCAATTTGAATAAAATTTGTACTTTTGATGCAGACCAAGTTTTCATTTGATCAATTTCCAGCTGTTCTGGGCTTTTAAGACCTTTGACCATACCTACGACTACCGGAAAAAAAGAAAGGTACATTGCAATAACTACTATTGGAACTAGCCCTCCAAAACCAACAGAGCCTAATGCAACTACAATCATCGGTGCAAGAGCAAGTATCGGAATGGTTTGGCTTGTAACAATCCAGGGCATGACGCTCATTGCCGTAGCCCTATTGTAAACAATACCTATCGCTAACAAAATGCCAAGACCCGTTCCAAAAGCAAAACCATAAATAGTTTCATAAAAAGTAATTAATACGTGATAAATCAATGACCTTCTAGACGTTACTTTTTTATTTACTGTTGTATCCCAAATCTCTCCTAAAACCTGATCTGGAGTTGGTAATTTTGGTCGTTTTTGCGACCAGGTATTGCTAACTAATTCAGTCGTGGACAGCGTAATCGAATTTCTTTTAGCCTTGTCGAATTCCCATGGAGCATTTAGAAGGATAGAAAAACCGTACCAAATGACAACAATAAAAGTTATCACGCAAATGACAGGTAAAACTTTATTATCTGAATCTAGACCATAGCTTTTATTCATCAATGTGACCCGCACGTAAACCTTCTCGAACTCTTTGAGATATTTCAATGAATTTTTTGGAGTCTCTTATTTCAAGTGGTCTGTCTACCGGCAAAGTACTTTCAATAATGTCCACAATCCGTCCAGGTCGCGGTGACATCACAACTATTTTTGTCGATAAGTAGACAGCTTCAGGTATTGAATGAGTTACAAAACAGATGGTTTTATTTGTTGATTTCCATAGGTTTAGCAGTTGCTCGTTTAAATGATCACGGACGATTTCATCTAATGCCCCAAACGGTTCATCCATCAAGAGAATATCCGCATCAAATGATAAGGCTCGAGCAATACTCGCCCTTTGTTGCATCCCTCCTGAAAGTTGCCATGGGAATTTTTTTTCGAAACCCGTCAACTCCACTAATTCTAAAACTTTTTTGACTCTTTTCAGCTGTTCCTCTTTGGAATAGCCCATGATTTCGAGGGGTAACTTTACGTTTGCAGTGATAGTACGCCAAGGATACAAACCAGCTGCCTGAAAGACATAACCATAAGCCCTAGACTCGCGAGCTTGCCGAGGACTTACTCCATTCACAGTTACATTTCCATCGGTTGGCTCATCAAGGTCAGCTAAAACCCTTAATAAAGTTGTTTTACCACAACCAGATGGTCCAATAAAGGAAACGAAATCGCCTTTATTTATTTCCAGGTTTACATTTTTTAAAGCATGCACAGGTCCATCATTTGTCTCAAATGTAAGATCAAGGTTCGAAACATTTATTACTTCAGATTGCACCACAAAAACCTCTTATAAACATAAAAACCTAGATTAATTCACTTCAAAATTTGTATCTTGAAGAGCACTCACATTTCATTTCTTTATGTTGAAAGATGAGGTTTTTCTGTAGCATTTGGCATGCCAGCCAAGGCACCAATTTCTTCACCTTCACCCGGCCAGGGATCAGATAAATCCCATGCTGCATCAAATGTACCAATTTGATGTTGCGTGGCACGTAGAAAAATCCAAAGCATTTTCGACCTTTCATAGTCTGTGGCGTTGGATCCGTATTCATTTAAACCAGCTTCAGCGGCGCTTCTCAGCTCCTCGTAGAATGGGTCAACCCATTGTTCCACCCATTCCATTTGAAGTTCTGATAACCCTGTCGTTTTCTCACGCTTTAGGCGCTCTCCAAATGTACGTGGAAAAGAATAGCATACATAAAATGCACTACAGATGTCACCGAATGTCCCTTCATAAACGGTTCTGAGCCAAAAGTTGATGATCGCTTCACGTTGGGGTCTGGCGGCCCAACGTGTCTTAGCAAACTCCGTGTCCTTCATTTCATTAAGGACACGCAACTCAACACGTGAACCGGTGGATCGCCTTTCATATTCCTTTTGAAGACTAACCCAAGGGTTGTTTGGTGGTACTTTGGGCGCGGCCACCAAGGCGATATGCTCGCCTAGGTAAGGTAAGTCTTGAATAAGCCAATACTTAAAACGCTCCTCTGATAATTCACCAGCAAACATAGCATTAATCCATGGATGATGAGTAAACCGAGACCATACAGGACCAGAATACTCTATACATTCTTCAAGAAAAGTCATTTCTACCTCCATTTTTTATATGTTATGTTTGGTGCTGACTCAGAGAGAGTAAATGTACTTCTCTTTCAAGGTCAAGTGAAGTTTTTCTGCTGTGATCATCATCTTCTACTCCAATGCTATCTCCTCCAAAAATGAAGTCAAATCTAGCTTTCTATATTAAACTCCACTGGCAGGAATACCTGTACGTTCTACAGGATATGGTGATGTTAACGCTTTCCAAGATGATAGTGCTTTATTGGTAGGCGTATTTCCATCACGTTTAACGAATTTTCCGTGGCCCTCTACTGTACGAATTTCACCGTCATAGACAGCTACTTGGCCACGCGTCAGTGTAAAGCGTGGGAGGCCTTTAACTTTTTTGCCCTCAAAGACATTGTAGTCTATCGCAGACTGCTGGTTAGACGCTGAAATTATTTTTTCTTTATTGGGATCCCACACAACAATATCAGCGTCAGCCCCAATTAGAATTGCACCTTTCTTGGGATAGCAATTTAGGATCTTGGCTATATTTGTAGAAGTTACAGCAACAAATTCATTTGGGGTCAAACGCCCCGTCTCTACACCGTGCGTCCAAAGCATTGGCATCCTATCTTCGAGACCACCCGTACCATTTGGAATTTTTGTGAAATCTCCCACGCCAAATCGTTTTTGGTCTGTCGAAAATGCGCAATGATCTGTGGCAACAACACTCAAAGACCCCGACTGTAGTCCAGCCCAAAGGCTGTCCTGATGCTGCTTATTGCGGAACGGAGGTGACATCACGCGGCGTGCAGCGTGGTCCCAATCTTTATTAAAATATTCACTTTCATCGAGTGTCAGGTGCTGAATTAATGGTTCACCCCATACCCTCTTACCTTGCTGCCGAGCTCGACGTATGGCTTCGTGGGAATCTTCACAAGAGGTATGAACAACATAAAGTGGAACACCTGCCATATCTGCAATCATAATTGCACGGTTTGTAGCTTCGCCCTCAACCTGTGGAGGACGTGAATAAGCGTGTGCTTCTGGGCCAGTGTTACCTGCTGCTAAAAGCTTAGCTGATAATTCAGCCACAACATCACCATTTTCGGCATGAACCATGGCGATTCCACCGAGTTCAGAAAGTCGGCTAAAGCTGGCATAAAGCTCATCATCGTTTACCATCAACGCGCCTTTATAAGCCATGAAGTGTTTGAACGTGTTGATACCACGATCTTTGACAACAGACTCCATCTCATCAAAAACTTGCTCACCCCACCACGTTACAGCCATGTGAAAAGAATAATCACAATTTGCACGTGTAGACTTATTATCCCACATTTTAAGGGCGTCATGTAAACCTTGGCCAGGGCTCGGTAGTGCAAAATCGACAACCATCGTTGTACCACCAGCAAGTGCGGCGCGTGTTCCACTTTCAAAGTCATCAGTTGAGTACGTACCCATAAATGGCATCTCAAGATGGGTGTGCGGATCAATACCACCTGGCATGACATAGCAACCAGTAGCGTCCAAGTGCTCCTTTCCAGACAGACCCTGTCCAATCTCAATAATTTTACCATCATCAATTAAAATATCAGCTCTGTAATTAAGATCATGGGTAATGATTGTGCCGTTTTTGATAACTGTGGTCATTATAATCTCCTCGCCTTTTAGTCGGTACTTCTCACACCTAAGTTGTAATAATTGCAGTCTCCAAAACTGCATGCAGTAAAACATCGGTTCCTGCCGCAGCCCACTCGCGGCTAATTTCTTCAGCTTCATTATGGCTGAGGCCGTCAACACATGGGCACATTATCATCGCAGTTGGTGCTACATGGTTTATCCAGCAGGCGTCATGTCCCGCCCCAGAGATCAAGTCCATATGGCTATAGCCTAGCCTGGCCGCAGCATTTCGTACCGCTTCCACACATGTTTCATCAAATACTACAGGATCAAATCCACCCACTTTTTCAAACAATATCTGCATGCCCATTGCATCACAAATAGCCTGCGCATCTGAGCGCAGCCGAGTTTCCATATCCATGATCACAGCTAAATCTGGTGATCGGAAATCAACAGTAAATACGACTTTTCCTGGGATGACGTTTCGTGAGTTTGGGTAGACGTTAATTTGGCCAGCTGCACCAACAGCATGGGGCGCATGCGACAGCGCTATTTCGTCAACCTTGGCCAAAATATAGGCCATCGCCAAACCAGCGTTTTTGCGCATTGGCATTGGTGTAGATCCGGTATGTGCGTCTTTTCCAATAATTGTGACCTCAGTCCAGGAAAGGCCCTGACCATGGGTTACAACTCCAATTTGTTTTTTCTCAGCCTCCAGAATAGGACCCTGTTCAATGTGCAACTCAAAGAATGCATGCATCTTGCGGGCACCAACAGTTTCTTCACCACGCCAACCAATACGCACGAGTTCATCACCAAAAGTCTTACCTTCTGAGTCCGAACGGCTGTACGCCCATTCCTGAGTATGCAAGCCCGCAAACACACCAGAAGATAACATGGGAGGTGCATAACGTGTGCCTTCTTCATTCGTCCAGTTGGTTACTACGATGGGGTGCTTAGTTCTGATATCAAGATCATTCATTGTGCGCAGTAGTTCTAGACCACCAAGAACCCCAAGAACTCCGTCGTATTTTCCACCTGTTGGTTGTGTATCCAAATGCGAACCAACGTATACTGGCAAAGCGTCTGGGTCAGACCCCTCTCGCCTCGCAAACATATTTCCCATTTGATCTAACCCCATCGAGCAGCCAGCGGCCTCACACCATCCTTGAAATAAGTGTCTGCCTTCGCTGTCTTCATCAGTCACTGTTTGGCGATTATTACCGCCTGCGGCGCCTGGGCCTATTTTGGCCATTTCCATTAGACTGTCCCAGAGGCGGTTACTATTTATCTTAAGGTTTTCACCAATTGCAGCCATGCGAAGGATCCCCCACTCCGTAATGTTTTCTGGCCAGTTAATTATTCTAGCCATCTCGAAAAATTAACGCTAACAGAGGTCAAGCACGAGTCAAGGAATTGCTGTTAAAAATTTTATCTCAGTTTGCGAAGTGCTATCATTTAATCGTTACTCGACTAGCTTTTCATAGGATAATTAGATATGAGGAAGTATGAAACACGTATCCAAAAGAAAAACCATTTAGCCATTTTGGACGCAGGTCTAAAAATCTTTTCGCAGTTTGGTTTCAGGGGTTCAACATTAGACCAAATCGCTACTGAATCAGGCCTTTCAAAACCTAACATACTTTATTATTTTGCATCTAAGGAGGCTATCTATGAGGCGCTACTTGCTCAACTTCTTGACAATTGGCTCCAGCCTGTTCGCGACATCAACCCAGATGGTGATCCAATAGAAGAAATATTGGGCTATGCAAAACATAAGATGATGATGAGCCGGCTATATCCACGCGAGAGCCGCCTATACGCTAATGAAATCATTCAGGGTGCACCACGAATTAAGAATGCTTTGACGGGAGAGTTGCGCGAAGTGGTCGCCACTTTGGTAAAACTGATGAACAAGTGGTCAAGTGCTGGATTAATCCGCTCAGTAGACCCGTACCATCTTATTTTTTCTATCTGGGCAATTACACAGCATTATGCTGACTTCGATGTACAGGTGCAGTCCGTTCTTGGAAAAGGAGATCATTTTCCAGATGCCGAACGCTATTTTGAGGATATGTTACGCCGAATGCTAACTATTTAAATTTGTGTAGCGCATTAATATCAAAATGCGCTGCACATTATAAAATTATTCATTCAGCAGCAACACCTGGATTGTTAGGGTGTGTAGTCCAGTTTGCGTAATCTGCTGATACAGTTTTGCCAGTCCTTAGGTCAACAGTTCCCTTTTCTTGCTCCACCATCGTGATGCAATTTTCTACAGGGCAAACCTCAACACATAGGTTACATGCTACGCATTCTGAATCAATTACCGTGAACGTACGGTCATCTGACATTGCAATGGCTTGGTGAGATGTATCCTCGCAAGCAGCATAGCAACGGCCACAGCTTATGCAGTCATCTTGATTAATTTCAGCTTTAGCTATGTAGTTAAGGTTTAAATTTTTCCAATCAGTAGTATTTGGTATCGCTGCACCCATAAAGTCTTGAATTGTGGTGTGGCCCTTTTCATCCATCCACTGAGAAAGACCAGAGATCATCTCTTGAACAACTTTGAACCCATACGTCATCGCCGCCGTACAAACCTGTACATTGCCGCAGCCCAGCGTAATATATTCAGCTGCATCGCGCCACGTGGTCACGCCACCAATGCCCGATATTGGCAGTCCAGCGGTTTCGGGTGCACGTGCAATTTCTGACACCATAGACATCGCAATAGGCTTGACAGCAGGACCACAATATCCACCGTGGGACCCCTTGCCGTCGATTGAAGGCTCTGGGCTCATTGAATCTAAATTAACAGAAATAATCGAATTTATGGTGTTGATTAGAGATACAGCATCAGCACCACCGCGCTGTGCCGCGGCCGCGGGCAAACGTACGTCAGTTATATTTGGCGTTAGCTTTACGATTACAGGTTTGGAATAATACTGCTTACACCAACGTGTTACCATTTCGATATATTCAGGTACCTGTCCAACCGCTGCGCCCATGCCGCGTTCCGACATACCATGTGGGCAACCAAAATTGAGCTCTATCCCGTCAGCACCAGTGGCCTCTACTTTAGGTAGGATGTCTTTCCATGCCTGTTCTTCACACGGCACCATAATTGATACGATCATTGCGCGATCAGGATAATCCCTCTTAACGCGAGTGATTTCTTCCAGGTTCACCTCCAAAGACCTATCTGTAATAAGCTCAATGTTGTTGAGACCAAGCACCCGGCGATCAGCCCCGTGGATCACACCATAACGCGGGCCGTTTACATTCACGACAGGCGGCCCTTCAGCACCAAGCGTTTTCCAAACGACTCCACCCCAGCCAGCTTCAAAAGCCCGGCGGACATTGTATTCTTTATCCGTTGGGGGTGCAGATGCCAGCCAAAATGGATTTGGGCTTTTAATACCTAAAAAATCTGTTGTTAAATCAGCCATTGTTAAGCGCCTTTCATCAAGGTTTTATGAATATCCATTGCCGCGTCACGCCCTTCAGCCACGGCAGTTACAGTAAGATCATCACCGCTGGACGCACAATCCCCACCAGCCCAAACTCCAGCACGACTAGTGAGGCCAGCGCTATTTACAGCAATTTTTGGACCTTCAAGTGTCAGACTAGCATTTGTTTTTAGTGTTTGACCAATAGCAGTAAAAACTTGATCTGCGGACAGATGTAGAGTTTCGCCTGTGGCTTCAAGGTTACCGTTTTTATCAGTGGTATATTCAAGCTCCAGCATGGCCACAGCTCCGTTGCCGTGGAGCC
>TARA_B110001450_G_scaffold250482_1_pt1 | contig 10170 bp, 6 predicted proteins | sample TARA_B110001450 | Tara Oceans TARA_B110001450 (sample SAMEA4396538) | marine metagenome | biome: Polar Biome; feature: [SRF] surface water layer (ENVO:00010504); material: water (ENVO:00002006), including particulate matter (ENVO:01000060) such as... | depth 5 m | reverse complement strand
GGCAGGAGCGGGGTTCGTCGCAGAGGCAGGTGGCGCAAGGTTAAGCGCCACGGGGGTAGGCGCCGTCGTGGCAGGCGCCGAGGCAGGCGCCGCAGTAGTGGCAGGCGCCGAGGCAGGTGCCGCAGTAGTGGCGGGCGCTACCGCCTGTGCCAGAAGCGGCCTTGCTGACGCGGGAACCACTTTGGCTGGTGGTGGATCTGTGACTTGAGCGATCGCATTCTGCGCACTGGCAATCGCACAAGCAACGGAGAAAGTCTGCCTCGATTCGGACAGCTTCGATCCGCCGCCGACCATCATGGAGCGTGGCGGTACCGGCGCAAGAGCAGGCAGATCTGGAAGCGATGGCAGTAAGCCGTTGCCAAGCATATCTGCGCTCTTCTGGCACTTGCAGGACTTGCGCTTGCAGATGGGGCATGGCGGGCACTGGCAAAAGAGCACGCCGTAGAGAGCGAGGTCTGCATTGAAGACCTTTGGGTGCCCACACTTGCCGCACTTGTAGCCCGCGCCTCTGAGGCACGCGTCGGGCATCGCCCGCTCCTTGGGAGACAGCTTCTCACTCTTCCGTATGACAGGATCCGGGTCGCCTTCGACCTTCTCGACGAGCTGGGACCATCGCGCCTGGTCGACATTGTCGGCGGCCAAGCACTTGTGGCAGAGAAACGAGACCCGGTTCTTGCCCACCCCCTGGAGGTTCTCGAGTCCGTTGCCAAGAGCCCCATCACAGTGGGTGACTCTATAAGGGGGGTGATGGCACGTGATCTGGTGGCGATTGATCGCGTTCGGATGCTCCGTCGTCTTGCGCGGGCGAGGCTGCGCACTCTTGCCTGGCGCGGGCACACCCGAAGAGTCGCGCCCCGATCCGACGCCGAGGGGGGCCATCATATCCACCAGAGCAGGATCTGGCAAAACGTCAGCAAGCTGCCTGAAGAGCTCACTCCGGATGCTCGCGTTGTTGGGAGCGTCCGTCGGCATCGGCAAAGTGGAGGCGGGGAAAGGGCAGACCCCGAGCACATTCGCGCCCGAGAGCGCCTCGCCCGCGCTTGGGGCAGCTTGGGGCAGAGATTCTCCCATCATGTTATCCTGGTTGTCACGTTGCTCAGGCGGAGAGAGCACGTCTAGCCCGGGGGTCGTGGGATCGTCGTGCGTGCCCTGAAGGAGGCCGATGCCCCAGTCGTCATCCGCAAGAAGGTCATCCAGATCGATCGTCAACATTGCGGCGGAGGCGGCGAGAGCAAGAAAGCGGGCGCAAAAAAGTGGGCGTGTTTTTTCGGAAGGGTACTCGAAAGGTACCCGACCGTTCATTTTTTTCAAAAAACATTTGAAGTTTTTTTTCGAGATGGATGTGGCTCCCTATGTTTCGGTCCTCCCCTCGGAGGAGGAGTCCGACGACGCCGACGAGTCGGCGCTCGCTGGTCTGCGCGAGAGTGGCAAGCCGATGAAGTATGTCGGGAAGCGCGTTTTACAAATCGGCAAGCAGTGCATGGATCACTTTCACCACGTTCTGGAGGAGGAGGAGAGGGAGGTTGCTGCCGTGAAGAAGGCGTTGGTCGACTACCATGCCACGATCGACAGCCTGCACGACAAGTATGCCATCGAGATTCAGAAGCGCGAAGATGCGCTTGCCACCGCGTCAGCCGAGAAGGAGCAAGAGGTTCGTGAGTTACAGGCTGAGATCAAACGTATGCAGGATGCTATCGTGCAGCAGCAGAACGAAGCCGCAGCGAAGCTGGCAACAGTGCAAGCCGACGCGGAGGCGACTAAGAAGGCGGCGTTGGAGCGGACCGCCGCTTCGGAAGCTGCGCTCAAGAAGATTAAGGTCGACCCCGGCACCCTTGCCAAGGATAGCCTTGAGGCGATCATGAAGGATGTGCTGCAGTCGTACAAGGACAAGGCGGAGGCCTGGGTGGCGCAGCAGCCCCCCGCCGCGACGGCAGCCCCGGCGGCGCCTGCCATACCCAAGCCGGTTGCGTCGGTGTGGATCAAGCAGAAGAATACAAACACCCCGACCGTACGTGAGCTCACCTATCAGTCCAGTCCATCGATGTGGTTCTTCGATGCGTCGGACAAGACGAACGATCCGACTGCGCAAGCCAATCTCACCGAGATCACGGACCCGGCTGCCGTCACGGCGTTGGCTGGGCTGGGTTCCTTCACGGCCGTGCGCAAGAAATTCAAACCGCGTGTCGGCAACAAGACTACCTATAGTGTGGGGTACCACTCTTACGAGGTTGAGGTCGTGCAGTCTGTCAAGCCGTGGGAAGAGGCGCACTATCAGCAGCAGCTTCCGAAGCAGCAGCTTCCGAAGCAGCAGCATGCAGCTCCTCCGAAGCACATGCTACTTGAGGGGCCATTCTTCCGCCCAAGCAAGGATCAGATCAAGGCGTACAGCGAGAATCTCGACACTTCTGCCGAGATGAGCGAGGTGATCGGACACAAACAACTCGCCGAGCTTGCCACCTACTGGTCCTCGTACAGCCAGGGCTTCAAGTACGACGAGACCACGACGGAGCTCTGGGTCAAACCCAAGTGGCTGTCGACTTGGCTGAACACGCTCAAGCACAGCGATAACGAGATCCGCATCGTCGCGCACGGAGTGCGCTCGAGCGACTTTAGCGCGCTTGCAAAGGATCCCCGTGGCTTCAACCTCGCGATGTGTCGCTTTGGCCGCGCCACAGGCGTTGCCCAATCGGTTGCAAACCCCCAACCCTGTGCAGTATGCGGCATACCGTGTAACGGCAGCCACGGCTTTGGCATCTATGTGTCGCCGCTCGACTGCATTCCGGCAGACTACACGGTTCATACCGCTGCTCACAAGGACGGCACTTTTGTGCTCGGCCTCCTGCAGGTCCCGAAGCCGTCGGCAACGGCATATCATAGCACCACCACTTCCCCGTCCTCTTACCAGGTGGACAATGGGGCGATCGAATTCTACCACCTCGGCTCTAGACGCAAACCCTATCTCGCTGCCGGCGGTGAGAACGACGCTTACAATGTCCGCGACCAGACCCTGTTTCTGACGCTCGGCATGGTGACGACAAAGTAGATAGCTGAGAGGGCGGGAGGGGAGTCGGGGGTATACTCGGCTTGTCTGGGGGGGTGTTCTGTGGAGAACGAGAGAAGTCGGAAACCCTCTCAATAATTGGCGTGTGTGTGTGCGTCTTACTAACAAGTCATCGAGTAGCATGCACGAAAGAGGCACCAAGCCACTCCATTCGTGACGAGTGAAGGACAAGCGACTGTGGTAGTCAAACCGCTGTTTTCAAAATATATTTAGGGCAAACTGGCAAACTTCATCACCGGCACCGCAGTCCGTCCATCCGCCGCCAACCCACGCAGCCGCCATGGACAAAAAGCATAATCATACCCCTATCTCCTGCAAGAGCACATGCGCTTGAGATGGAAGTGAACCTTGTGGCGGCAATCCCATCATCTCGTTGGCTTTCTTGATCGCGGCAGACAAGTCAAGCGCATCATCAAGGCCCAATGCGCTCTTAATCATGTTCACCTTTGCAAGCAGAGTGGTCGGTTTCGACACGGTGGTAACTTCTTCTTCTGTCTTCGCCACAACCGGAGCGACAGAAGCAGTAGACAGCGGAAACGATGCGTTGATCAAGCTTAGCGATAATTGTTCCGCGTCTGGTGGTGGCTGGACGACAGCAGACGGTGGCGCGGCGAAAACAGCAGGCGGCTGTTGTGTGGCAACGGACACGGTATACGGCGCAATGACAAGCGGTGCTTGTACTGCAAGATGCACGGCAGGTGACTGAGCGACTGTATCGTCGTCGTCGCTAGAGCCACGTCGGGTAGTCACAGACGGCACCGACACCGGCGCCGCAGGGACCACTACGTCAGCAGGCTGTGCATAGGAAGACGACTGTGCAGAGCCTGAGGACGTGCACCGTGACATTCGATCTGCATAAGCAGTGGCCGAACGACTCGGTGGTAAAAAGGTGTTGGCGGCGGCATCTTTTGCTCCACCCGACAAATGATCTTGCAGGCATTTGACATGCTTGAGGTTTGGCGGATCGAGACACATTGCTGCATTAGAATGACGAAGCCGTTTCTTCGGCTCGTCGCCGCCTGTTTTCAGCCGCCAGCGGTTTATCGGCTTCATGTCACACCATTCGGCGACCGCGACCCATTCGCGTCCGTCAGTACCAATTTTGACAGTGCCTGCGCTGAAGCTATCCGCACGAGCCGTAGGTGGTCCGGTAGGGTTGGCAGGGGATGTTGCCCATATCGAGGTACTTGAGCCACTCAAACGGTTGCGTACCAATGACAGTGAGGCAGTTGACGACGGTGAAAGCTTGAATGTGAGGTCTCGCCATGTTATGGTACCCTTCACGGAAATGCAATCCCAGTGAGGACGCAACTGAGTGGCCTTGACTTTTGTCGTAATATTGTCGCGAGTTTGCACTTTGAACTCTGTTTTTGTCTCATCGCACGTATCGCAGATAGTCACCACTTCCCAACTGAACACTTCCTCATCAAATAGCTCCGGTGTACATCCAATGCTAAGTGATTTGTAGAAGCCGGGCGGTGTGCTTGGTGGGGACGGTCTCACAAACTTGACGGGAACGCTTTCCACAAGCATCGACGAGCTGTCTTGTGCAGTCGATAGAAGTCCTTTGTACGTGACGACAACAGACGACACTTTCGTTTCGTTCGCGTTGCTTTCGGTCACGGTGGCTTCGTACTGATTGAAATCGGTAGTCACATCCAATTCAACCTCCACATTCGCGCCGACACACAGCATGCTCGATGGCAATGTAGATCTCCTCCGCATTGCTTCAATAGACTTTCGTTTTTTTGAAAAAACCAAAAACAAGTCTCATTTTTTTGGGAACATGACGAAGGTCTGCTACATCGCGCCCGATGCCCTCGACGCCGACGAGCATGTCCACGCATACCTACGCGTGGACGACACGGTACACATTGTACCCGCCCTGCCGGAGGTGGAGCTCCACCCCAACGACCTCGTCTACTTCAACGGTCCACTCATGGGAGCTCTGTATGGAGGCTGGCGAGGCACGTCCCTCAGTCCACGCACAAAAGGCCTCATCCTGTCGACTCTAGCCCGCAACCCGGACTACTTCAAGCGTCTCGGAGCGCGTATCCGCGCAACAAACTCAATGGCTCCGATTGCCACGATTGTTCCCGCGGTCATGAAGAAGAAGGGCCCCAAAGGAGTGACCAAACATCACAAGTGAACAGCAGCGGGGATTGCTGTCCATGTACGCGTGCGAAGTCATGCGAAAAGTTGGATTCGAGAGACAATACCGCGCTGCCATGCCCGCTGATCTCCGTAAAGCGGATTGGACCGCCGTTGTTTGCATGATCGACAGCTTGTCTTGGCTCTCATCGCTGACAGTCTCAAGAAGATATGGTGTTATCTCGCCTTCTGGTGATAGAAGCACCGTAGCGAACCCCACATAACCGTCTCGCATGGGCGTAGTAGCCGATACTCGATGTGTTCAGCGACTACGGTTGCCCACAGCGACTGTGCTGGTGTATGGATACTCAGCGTAGTCGCCAATCTACTGTCCCAGTATTTTCGTGGCGCATCATCCAACTGCAATCAGAGTCGACGCGTGTATACTGCCACATGTGCAGGTATACGCTCCTTGGAAAAGCACAAGCAGCACAGTATAAATAGAACCACCTTATCCCCTAACCGTCATGTCAGTGGATCCACTACTTTCGTTGACTGACACAAAGTGATGATTTTGAAAATGCTTCACGATTAGAGGATACCGAAATCACCGGGACCGCCATTTTAGTAACCTTACAGCATGTGCTCCCCCCAGAGCTTAATGCCATGAGCCTCGCATGCCGCCGTGTTGTCGGTACTCTCATGTGTCACGCGCGGTCTGTCCGAATGGTAATTCTAAGAGGACTTGCGGACAAAGTGCGAGATCGGCTGGATACGTCCAGGCTTCCCGATGGTCGGCTCGGGCTTCTTGTCGAGCCGCTTGAGCTTCTCTTGAGCGTCGCCCGCGACCCGCGCAGCCCTGGCGCGTTCGTGTATGACCTCTGCAAATATGAAGACTGGAACTGGGGTGGTGATCTCCTGCTGACGTAGCTGCTCAGTGGTCGGAAAGCTCGGGTCCGCCTTGAGGGCGCGCGCAAAGCGGCGTGGGATGTCGTGGATCGCGCTGGAAATGTAGTCGCGCACATCATCCGACAGGGTCGTCTTGAAGATACCGACGCCAATCTTGGAGTCATCTGTGCTGTCCGCAGAGTAGATGACCTTGTTGACGTAAGGATTCTCGATCAGATGAGCCAGGATGCGTTTGATGCTCAGGTCAACGAGTGTCTTAACGATCGGAAGCAAGGATACGAAGCCTCCGGTCTCATGTGACCATCCCGTAGGGATCCCCACGGCACGTGGAGCATTGGAAATGGGCCACGTCTTGGTGCGCAGTGCCGCCGTGCCGCCGCTATCCTCCGTCGAGAGAAGCATGTCGCGGTAGTTCTCGGCGACTATGAAGACGCTATTGGCATGTTCTGGACGCCCGACCATGAACTTGAAGTCGCCATCCATCTTGCGTCCCCTGAAGAGGACGGGGAGCACGGTGATGTTGCGATCTTCCATTGAAAAAACTCGGCTCGAAAAAACAAACTTGTTTTTTGGATGTCGAACCTGGTCGCATGGGAGAGCTGGAACAGCCAGCAGGGTCAGTGGACGCCGCTTTCGGATGGCGTGTCGCGCCGACTGGAGACGATATTCGTCACGAACGGTGCAGCAAACAACCCCGTCGGCGGCTTCATGTTCGACCCGGACAAGATGGAGTACCCTCCCAACAACCCAGTGCGACGTGCCAAGAATGACTGTGGTGTCATTTGGCAGTACCACGACGGATATGCCTGGTGCGCAATGAGTCCCTACATATCCACGCTCCTTACCGACGCCAAAGCTGCCGGTCGCCAGACTACACGCTTCTATTTGGCCAGCAGCAACAATGCTGCTTACAACGTCTGCTTGGTTGAGCCATGCACCCAAACTAATGTCATCAGCCCCTACACCAATCGCGCCCTCTTTGTTCCGTCGCTTCCGGTCGTCATGGACGACGACGATTCCGACGACGCGGACTCGGACGATGCCGACGAGATTGAGCAGGAGCTCATGGATAAGATGCCGGAGGACCTGGTCGATATGATCACGTGTCCGATTACCAACCAAGTCATGCGTAAGCCCGTGATCGACCGGTTCGGCCATATTTACGAGAAATCGGCAATCATCCGCTGGCTGTCGAGCAAGAACAAGTCTCCCATGACGAACAAAGAGATGTTTGACCAGACGCTGGTTCCGGTTCACTCCCTGAAGAAGTTTATTGCGTCGCTGAAGTCCGACAACGAGGCGGAAGACGATGGTGCCGCCGGACCGTCGGGTCTGAAGCGTAAGCTTCCCACACCAGCGCATGCTGCGCCCTTGAAGATAGAGAAGAAGATGAAAGCTGCGCGTCCGGCTATGAAATCTTAGTCGCTCGGCTGGTGAGAGTTATCGCAGCGGACGGCTAGTCTGTGAATAGCTCTTTGCGGGAGGTAGGGTGTATGGGTGAGAAGTGACTTTGATGTCTTGGTGTACCTCAATTGTATGACAGTGCGTGGCAGATAGCCTCCTTATTCGAATCCAGTCAGGTACAATAACACACACGCATGCACTCTACTACGAGTGTCCTCGACACGAATGCCGTCTCACTGACATCTCGCAACCAGGTAGTCGGCGGCAGGCCTGATAGACAGTGCCCATCCGCCTCTGCGCACCTCTCACACCGACTGCACATGACGCCTCCATCGAAAGCCGTACGAGGACGATGTAGACTGAGACTCGAGTCGATCACAGTAGCGAGGGTGCTAGTTTGCTATCCCCTCCTCGTCTTATCAGCAAATTTGCTGATAAGCTTCTTCGGGATAAAGCGGGCCTCAAAACATATGCCGCAGGGAAAGGATAACATAATAATGATTTACAAAAGACTGAATGTAGCGGGCAAGTGTGCTGAAACGCAAACACCAGTCTCGGCTCATGAATGAGTGATCTTCACGGTTGTACCCCCGCCAGCGGTCCACATCTACTCGGCAGCCTCCGCGATCGTCTCGACCGCCGTCTCCTGTGCGGCGGCTGGCTCGGCGGCGGCGTTCTCCCCGATGGGTTATTTGGCTGCTGCCTCGGCAATCTTCTCGCCGTCGTCCGGGGCAATAGGCTTCTTCTCGCCATCTTCCGCGGAGGAAGTGGGCTTCTCACCGTCGCACGAAGGAATCGACCCGTCGACATTCGGTGCGGTTGTCCCTTTCCAGAACTCTTGGAAGCGGCGCTTCTCGAGGGTGGTGCACGGCTCCTGCGAGTCGAAAATCCACTTGGCAAACTCGTGAATCGCTGAGAGCGAGGAGAGCTCGTCATTCATCGCGAGACCGGTCACGATGCGGCGCTTATACGCGCGGTTAGAGTCGTCGATTGCCGTCGCCACCGCCGTCGTCATCCTCTCAAGGAACTCAGCGGCGGGATCCTCCGGGTTGACTACGATGTCTGCCGTCTTGTCAGCCTTTTTCTCGGCCTGATCGCGTTCGTAGTCGGCGACCTGTGAGATCGCGTACTCGGTCTCCTGCTTTTCGATCAGATCGGCCGAGCTCTCGGCTGGTGCGTCCGCGGTTGGAACTGGTGCGTCCGTGCTTTCTTTGCGAAAGTACCAATGCGACATCTCCTTCAGCACAACACACCAGCCATTCGTCAGTAGATGCTCTTTGTTCTCCTCGAGCGCGCCGATCTCGATGGCAAGGTCAGTGGGTTTAAGCGTCCATTCCTTCAGGAAGTTCCATTGGTTTGCGATCTCCACGGCATCAAGCTCTCCCTCATAGTTGGCTCGGAAGACGTTCTCATCTGGAGGCTCTTTGGGGTTGGCTTTCTTGGTCGTCGCTGAGGGCGTTTTCTCGGTGTGTACAGGAGCGCGCAAGGCGACGATGGCGCGCATGTCTTTGAAGAGCGTGCCTTCCGTGATGGGAACCCCAACGAGCTGGGCGGCAGCCGCGTAGCGAGTGGCGTCCATGAATTTGCTTAAAAATCAAACTTGTTTGAAAAAACAAAACCCTCGTTTTTTCGGACCAAACACGCCAACAAACGCCATGAGTGCTGCTGCCAAGAAGATAGTCAAGTCGGACGCGCGCGCCAATAGCATTGCGTCCTTCGTCGCCGCCATGGGAGCGCCCCGCAAGGTTTCCCCGAAGAAGCAGGCGGTCGTCTTGGACGACGATGGTGCAGTTGTCACGTCGTTTGCTGCTTTTGCAGAACGTGAGAAGAAGAAGATCATGGACCTTGGCATCGAAGATGACGAGTCGTTCCTCAACACAGAGATCAACCGACTCTGGGAGATGAGCGGTCGTGGCAAGTCGGTCGCGCTCAAGGCAAAAGCGGCATCCAAGGGCTCTGCCACTCCCACGTCCAAGGCTGACAAGGTTGAGAAGGAAGATGTCTGGTATGTGGACGAGCCCCCCGAGGTTTCAATGCACATTATGGACAGCAAGCTCGATGCAGCCATTGCCAAGACCATGGGCGTCGAATTTGCCGGCGAGATCAAGGGCAAGTTCCTGTACAAGAACGTTGAGGTCAAGGAGGCCAAGCAGCCCATCAAGAAGGTCAAGGAGCCCACGGCGGAGCTCGCAAAGCTCTCGGCTTCGGCTGCCAAGCCGAAGCCCTCCCCCAAGGCGAAGCCCCCTCCCAAGGCGAAGCCCTCGCCGTCGTCGTCCAAGGCTGTTTCGAGCGGCGGCTCGAGCAAGAAGCGCAAGTCCGACGATGCTGCTGCCAAGTCGGGCAAGAAGAAGGCCAAGGTTGAGGATGAGGAGGCGGTCGACTATGACGATCGCGACCAGTCTGCCGAGCACTGGACGCAGGTCGCGGCCGGCCGCTTGATGGTCAAGTGCAAGCAGCAGCCCGAAGCGCGCGTCCACCTCCAGGGTCTGCTCAACGTCTTTGGCGTCGAGCTCCCCGCCAAGGTCCTGTCGAGCAAGACCGTCACGTTCAACGAAGTCAGCGAGCTTGCGCGCCAGATGCACTACGAGACCGACAACGGCGAGGATGACGAGGAGGAGGAAGCGCCGCATGAGGATGCGATCGGCAAAGACGACTCCGAGGAGGACGAGGAGGACAAGGAGGACGAGGAGGACAAGGAGGACGAG
>TARA_B110001450_G_scaffold62525_1_pt1 | contig 10179 bp, 9 predicted proteins | sample TARA_B110001450 | Tara Oceans TARA_B110001450 (sample SAMEA4396538) | marine metagenome | biome: Polar Biome; feature: [SRF] surface water layer (ENVO:00010504); material: water (ENVO:00002006), including particulate matter (ENVO:01000060) such as... | depth 5 m | reverse complement strand
CCAGACGCATTAATAGGCGCAATCAGCGCACGTTTAACACGCTTATTACCCTCAGCCTCTATAAGCCCATGACCTCCAATCACCTCTATACCGAGGGCCTTGACCGCCGCCACAATATCGCCGCTCGGGTTGCTACGAGTATCGACTACTGCAATGATCTCGCGGCCGGTCTGCTGCCAGTCGAGGGCGGTCTGATAGGCACTGTCATTGGTTGTGAATAGCAACAGCTTTTTGCCCGGAGCAACCCCGTAACGATTGATATAGGTGGATACGGATGATGCTAGCATTACGCCGGGGATATCATTGTGCGCAAATACCAGAGGTCGCTCAAAAGCACCCGTGGCCAAGACGACCTGAACCGCACGCACCCTGTGTAACCGCTGACGTGTTCCTTGAGCCGATGAAAGTCCTAAATGATCAGTGCGCCGTTCTAAAATAGTCAAAAAATTGTGATCGTAATAGCCAAACACCGTGCTCCGCGGCAGCAGCTGAACATTTTTATAGGCCGCGAGTTCGGCCACCAGACTGGCAACCCAGCGCGGAGCCATCACGCCATCCATCGTTTGTTGCGATGCGAGTAAACTACCGCCAAATTCAGACTGCTCGTCAGCAATAATGACTCTGGCGCCGGTGCGCGCCGCTTCACGGGCAGCTACCAATCCCGCTGGGCCGGCACCCACTACCAAGACATCGCAGTGTTGATTAAGCTTGTCATACGTATCTGGATCAGCCTCGACTGGAGCAGCGCCGAGCCCTGCGGCCTTGCGAATAAAATGCTCGTAAGTCATCCAAAGCTTTTTCGGATACATAAACGTTTTGTAGTAAAACCCCGGTGGCATAAGTCGGCCAAAGGACCCCACTATCGCCATCACATCGAAGTTGACGCTGGGCCAACCATTGACACTGGAGGCTTCCAGCCCCTGATATAGCTCTACCTGGGTGGCCTTAAGGTTGGGTACTGTAGAGGCACCCGAGCCCAACTGAATAATGGCATTGGGCTCTTCGGCCCCATGACCAAATATACCGCGCGGGCGGGAATACTTAAAGCTGCGCCCCACGACATCGACACCATTGGCCAATAGCGCAGATGCCAGCGTATCGCCAGCGATGCCCTGATAAGACTTCCCATTAAAGGTGAAATCAATGACCGCCCCAGTGTGAGACGCCAATCGGTTCTGGCTCATGCGCTGGCTCCGACAATTGTTGGTTGAGTACCCGTTTTATAGGTTTCCAGTATTTCATAGGTCAGGGTGTTCCGGGTGGCGTTAAAATAGCGCCGACAACCCACGGCGTGATACCACATCTCATGATGGATACCGCGCGGGTTGGTGCGGAAAAACAAGTAATCGGCCCAGGCTTGGTCGTTTAGTGCTTCAGGCTCCAGCGGCCGCACAATGTGCGCTTCTCCGCCGTAGCTGAACTCTTCCTCGTCGCGATTTTCCTGACAATGGGGACAATGGATTAGTAACATATGAGTTCTCGTCTCTAGTGAGCGACACCGGCAGCACCGTGTTCATCAATCAGTGCGCCGGTATTGAAGCGATCAAGGCTAAAGGCCGCGGCCAATGGGTGTGGATGGTCATTGGCTACGGTGTCAGCAAACACATAGCCTGAGCCCGGAGTCGCTTTAAAGCCACCCGTGCCCCAGCCACAGTTAAAATACAGACCTTTGATCGATGTTTTACTGATAATCGGACAGGCGTCTGGGCAGGTATCGACAATACCGCCCCATTGACGATTCATGCGCACCCGACTAAACGAGGGAAATAATTCACAGATGGCCTGAATGGTATGCTCAACCACATGAAAGGAGCCTCTCTGCCCATAGCCATTGTAGCTATCCACGCCGGCACCAATCACCAAATCGCCCTTGTCAGACTGACTGATATAACCATGCACAGCATTGGACATAACCACGGTATCCAAACAGGGCTTCACTGGCTCGGACACCAGTGCCTGAAGCGGGCGTGATTCAACGGGCAATCTCAACCCGGCCATAGCCGCAACCACACCAGAATTACCTGCGGTAACACAGGCCACTTTTGTCGCGCCGATAAACCCATGATTAGTCTCTACGCCAATTACAGCGGCACCTTTACGGCGAATACCAGTGACTTCTGTCTGCTGAATGAGATCCACGCCTAGCGCATCGGCACCACGAGCATAGCCCCAGGCAACGGCGTCATGACGCGCAGTGCCGCCGCGCGGTTGCCATGAAGCGCCCAGTATCGGATAGCGACTATCGGAAGAGATATTAATCAACGGAGCAATTTCTTTAATGCGCTGAGGGCTAACCACTTCACCATCAATGCCATTTAAGCGATTGGCGTTGACGCGGCGCTCGATATCGCGCATGTCTTGCAAATTATGCCCCAGATTAAGCACTCCTCGCTGGCTAAACATCACGTTATAGTTAAGTTCTTGGCTCAACCCCTCCCAGAGTTTTAACGATAAATCGTAGAGTTGAGATGCCTCGTCCCACAGATAATTGGAGCGGATAATCGTGGTATTTCGCGCCGTGTTGCCACCGCCGAGATAGCCTTTTTCAATCACCGCAATATTGGAAATACCATGAATCTTCGCTAGGTAGTAGGCGGTCGCTAAACCATGCCCCCCCCCGCCTACGATAACCACATCATAGTGTTTTTTGGGTGTTGGGCTGCGCCAAACCTTTTGCCAATTTTCATGGTAACTCAGCGCATTCTTTAACAGGCTGAAGCCAGAATATTTTTTCATGATGAGCTCTCAACAAAATTGCGGTTAGACGCCTTTATTGGAGCAAACTGTATACCCCAGCAGATAGAAGAAAACTGACAATCTATAGGCTAAAAAGCGACAAAACGTCAAAATAGCAAGAAAATGGCACATAGATACAAGAGATATGGCGATTTTGTTGTATATAAATGCCGTCTTGCCTACACTTACGGCTTCAAACACAAGAGTTTATGATGGCCAAAAGCGAGCCGACCAACGTCAGTAATCCGTTGAGTAATCAAATCGCCTCACCGAATCTGTCGGTGGGGTTTGTGTTGATGCCAAGCTTTACACTACTGCCATTTTCGGCCTTTGTAGACGCTCTGCGTCTGGCTGCCGATGAGGGTGACCAGAGCCAGCAAATCAATTGTCAGTGGACGCTAATGGGACAGAGCCTGGCACCTATTGCGTCCAGCTCTGGCGTTGTGGTCCAACCCTGGGAAACCTATCGCGACCCGGCAGACTTTGACTACATTGTGGTGGTCGGCGGGCTACTTCCCGAGACCTTGCGGGGCAGTCAACATCTGATAAATTATCTACAGCGCGCCGACCGGGCTCATGTGCCTATTATTGGTTTATGTACGGGATCCTTTGCAATGATTCGTGCAGGGCTGATGAAGAACCGACGCTGCTGTGTCAGCTGGTTCCACTATAAGGATCTCACTGAGCGCTACGCCGATGTGGTGCCAGTAGCCGAACAGCTGTTTGTCGATGATGGCGACCGAATCACCTGCGCCGGTGGAGCTGTAGCAGCTGATCTAGCAGCCTATATTATTGAGCGGCATCTAGGCCAGAGCTGGGCGCGCAAGAGTTTACGCATTCTAGTCATGGATAGCCCGCGTCCCGCCAATGCACCGCAGCCCCAACCGGCCTCTGATTATCAGGTCAACAATACGTCAGTTAAGCGTGCGCTGTTACTGCTCGAACAGAATCTTAGTCGTCCTTTATCAACCGATGCTATCGCCCTGCGCCTCAATATTTCTAAGCGCCAACTAGAGCGACTATTTATTAGTGAAACCGGCGTTAGCTTGCAAAGGTTCTATCGTAAGATCCGCTTAAATTATGGTCTTTGGTTATTACAAAATACGCCGCGATCAATTACCGATATTGCCCAGGATACGGGGTTTTCAGACACGGCGCATTTCTCTCGTGCCTTTAGAGCAGCCTTTGATAAAAAGCCTATGGAATGCCGAGGAGCAGCCTAATCCGCTTCGCTCATCTCCTTTAGGACAGCACGCGGCGTTCACTACTTGGCGGTTTACCATACAGGTCGCTATAGCACTTACTGAAGTGTGGCGCAGTGGAAAAACCGCAAGTAATGGCCACATCAATAACGGGAATAGAAGTCTGCAATAATAACAGTCGTGCCCGGGAAAGACGCAGTTCCAAATAATACCTTGACGGCGCGCGACTTAAATAGCGATTAAATAACCGTTCCAGCTGACGCCTTGAAATACCCACATAGCTAGCCACCTCATCGAGGGTCAATGGTTCCTCAATATTACTTTCCATTAATAATACCGCATCCACTAAACGCGGCTGACTGGCGCCAATCAGGTACTGCAACGGTGCACGCTGTGCGTCCTTCTCTGTGCGCACTCTATCGCAGGTAAACTGCTCGGATATTTGCTGCACCAGCTGATGACCATGAATACTCGCGACTAGGTTAAGCATTAAATCAATGGAGCTAATGCCGCCAGCGCAGGTATAGCGATCACGGTCGATCACAAACAGGCTGGAGGTTATTTTAAGCCGCGGAAACTCCTCCCTCATACTGGCTAAATTTTCCCAATGGATGGTGCACTCATAGCCGTCTAAGAGACCGGCAGTAGCAAGCACATAACTGCCGGTGCAAAGGCCGCCTAAGGGAGTCTTTCGCTTAGCTAACCGGCGTAGGCAATCGACTACCGGTTTAGTGGAATGAGTCTTAATATGATAGCCACCACAGACTATTAGGACACCAAGATCCTCTGCAGAACCGAGACTGTCAGACATCTGCAACTCTAGTCCGGCACTGGACATTACCGACTCACCATCGATACTGTATAACGTCCAACGATAGAGTTCGCGTCCACTTAGCCGATTCGCCATGCGGAGTATACCCACCGCATTAGAGAACGTACTCAGGGTGTATTCGGGCATTAACAGAAAGCCTACGTGCATAGCTAATGGGGGATCTACGAGCACTTCTTCAGCAGTGACAAAATCGACTATATCGGACATATTTAAACGCCTTCTTTTTAGTCACTCACAATGAGTGTATTTTGCTGAGTATAGAGTAAGAAAGGTCTTGATAAGACATTTATTTTACCCATTATTCAACCGCGATTAGCGCCTGCGTCGCCTCCTAACACCCACAGTATCTTTTACCTCATTGACTACTGGCATGCTTACCACGGAGAACAGATTAGGAAAGGGATCACGCTTATTAGGAAAGGCCATAGCATCGACAAAATAGTCCTGAAATTTAGGCTCAAGAGCAGTTTCAATTTTCTCAATATTTTTTACTAACGTCTCAATAACATGCCGTGATTGGACATTGAGAAGCGCAATTCGAGCGCCTGTACCCGCAGCATTACCCGCCGAGGACACTTCTTCTAATGGACAGTCAGGAATCAGCCCCAAGACCATGGCGTGCTGTACGTTGATATGGCTACCAAATGCTCCAGCAAGACGAATGCGCTCTATCTTATCAACGCCCATATGGTCCATTAGTAGCTTCACACCTGCATACAATGCCGCCTTAGCCAGCTGAATTTGGCGGATGTCATTTTGTGTAACCACGATAGGTTCTTCGCCACCCTCTGACGTGAATAAACTATAGGACCAGGTACGATCATTACTAATAATTCGCGCGGTGCGGCTAGCCAGTCCGCCATCGACAATACCGTCAACGGTGACAATACCAGCGAGATACATCTCGGCAACAACCTCAATAATACCGGAACCGCAGATTCCTGTGACGCCAAAATCTCTGACCGCGTCAGTAAAACCCTCTTGGTCCGACCATAGCTCACAACCAATCACTTTGAACCGCGGCTCTAATGTGTCTGCGTCAATGCGCACGCGCTCAATAGCACCGGTGGCGGCACGCTGTCCGCAGCTAATCTGAGCCCCTTCAAAGGCCGGCCCGGTTGGACTTGAACAGGACATTAAACGCTGACGATTGCCCAATACAATTTCGGCGTTGGTACCCACGTCCACTAGCAGGGTCATTCGATCCTGAGCCTGAGGCTCCTCAGACAGAATCATACCTGCAGTATCAGCGCCAACATGCCCGGCAATACAGGGCAGCACATAGAGCCGCCCGCCAGGATTAATCGACAACCCAACCTCAGTCGCTCGAACATTCACCGGGGCATCAGTGGTCAAAGCAAAGGGTGCGCCGCCCAATTCTATCGGATCAATACCCAATAAAATATGATGCATTATGGGGTTGGCCACCAGAGAGATTTCTACAATATCCTCGATACTGGCAGCAATAATCTGAGCCACGTCGACAAACAAACTATTCAGTGCATCGCGGATAACCTGAGTCATCTGTTCGGCACCCTCTGGGTGCATCATCACGTAGGAGACACGGCTCATAAGATCTTCGCCAAAACGAATCTGTGGGTTCATCAAGCTAGAGCTGGCCAGAACCTCACCGCTGGATAGATCACAGAGGTGCGCCGCCACCGTGGTAGAACCCACGTCGACAGCCACACCATAGGCTTTGTCGCGGAATCCAGCCCACAGAGCAATGATCTGAATTCCTCGGTGTACCGCTACTGTAATGCCGCGCTGGCCCTCCCGCAGCGCGGGCTGCAATGTTTTTAATAATCGGACCTCAAAGGATAGGCCACTTAGCTGCCACTCAGTTTCCAGTGCATCCATCAGTCGTTGCACATCACCCTTGGGTACATGCATATCCGGCTCTTCAACTTGAACATAGTAGAGCCGCGTTGCTGGATCTAATTTGATATCACGATATTCAGCATCTTTGCGCACAATCTGCCGATGCACCTGACTTTCAGGGGGGACGTCTATAACCACATCATCGAGCAACAATGTGTGACAACTCAGTCGGCGACCATTGGCCAGGGGGACTTTGCGCTCACCGTATTTAATTTCAGTAACGCACACTGGGGAAAGATGACTGCTTTTGGAGGTGATCTCATGTTTGGGGAAGGCACCCTCAGTGCAGATAATTTGACAGCGCCCGCAAAGCCCGCGACCGCCGCAAACTGAGTCAATATCTACACCAAGTACCCGAGCCGCATGCAACAGAGGCGTATTCATCGGAAAGCTACCTCGCCGCCCCGAAGGCGTGAACACGACCTTGACCTGCTTCTCACTCATAATTAACCCTCGGCGACTTACTTCGCACGGCGACGGTTGGTGCGGCCACCACGGCCCACCTCTGCCGTTGGATCTCGATATGCCTTAATCCAATTGGCGCAGTTGGGATCATTGCCCATCATCACGTCGCCACCACGCACTGCCTGCATGACCTCAGGGTGCAATGGACTTGTGATCGCTGAGGTCATTCCCGCGCCCATAGCCATAGTCAAAAATGCACTGTTAATACCATTGCGGTTGGGCAGACCAAAACTCACATTTGACGCGCCACAGGTGGTATTCACTTTTAATTCCTCACGCAGCCGACGCACCACATGCATAACCTGTAGACCCGCAGTATTAATCGCACCGATAGGCATAACGAGCGGATCAACAATCACATTGCTATAGTGGATACCATGATCAGCGGCTCGCTCAATAATTTTTTTAGCGACTTTAAAGCGTTCGTCTGGGTCTTCAGAAATCCCTGTTTCATCATTAGATATCGCCACCACAGCCGCACCATATTTGGCAACTAGCGGCAGGACTCTCTCCAAGACTTCATCTTCACCAGTGACTGAATTGACCAAAGCTTTGCCCTGATACACCGAAAGCCCCGCCTCTAATGCTTCAATGATAGAGGAGTCGATACTCAGAGGGACGTCCGTAATGGACTGCACCAGCCTAATGGCCTCAGCCAGAATACGCGGTTCATCGGCCAGTGGAATACCAGCATTGACATCCAACATATGAGCGCCCGCCAAGACCTGTGCTAGAGCATCAGCCTCGACGCGACTGTAATCGCCTATCTTCATTTCCTCCGCAAGGATCTTTCGACCTGTCGGATTAATCCGCTCGCCAATAATCACAAATGGTTGATCAAAGCCGATCTTAATTTCACGAGTGGCGGAACTGAGGGTAGTGATGGTCATGCTATTCTCCAGACTTTAACGATTCGGATGCCAGGGTTTTCTATCGCCTAGCACATTAGTTTTCTCGACGATCTCAGCGACACGATGCTCTTGTTTATACGCCATAATATGCACGCCACTGGCCCCTTCAATTTCACGAATCTGATTGATCATATCAATGCAGATATTGACGCCCTCCTGCTTCTGGTCTTGCGCACCCGACAGTCGTTTAATTATGGCATCTGGAATATGTACACCGGCTACGTTATGGCGAATCCACTCGGCAGATTTGGCTGACGCTAGGGGACCAACACCCGGAAGAATGAAGACTTTTTCCAGCAGTCCCTGATCGCGTACCTTGCTCATATAATCTTTTAACATTTCAATGTTAAAGCAGTATTGAGTTTGTATAAACTGGGCACCCGCGGCGACTTTTTTGGCTAAACGCAGGGGCCGATAATCGAACGGCGGCGCAAAAGGATTGGCCGCAGCACCCAAAAATATCTGTGGCGGCGACGAGATGGTGCGACCACTTAAAAATTGCCCTCTGTCGCGCATACTTCTCAGCATTTCTAATGAGGTCATGCAATCCATGTCGAATACGGGCTTCGCCTCGGGGTGATCCCCTGACTGCACGCCGTCGCCTGTCAGACACAGAATATTCGACACACCCATTGCTGACGCGCCCAGCACATCTCCCTGCATAGCGATACGGTTTTTATCGCGACAGGAAATCTGCATAATCATCGAGTAACCACAACGGGTCAAAAGAGCACACATGCCAACACTGGACATATGGCAATTAGCGCCAGAACCATCGGTAGCATTAATGGCGTCGACATAGCCATCAAAGCTAGACGCTCGCACATAGACCTCATGGGGGTCGGCTGAATCCGGAGGAGCAATTTCTGCGGTTACAGCAAATTGACCGGAACGCAGCACTCGCTCAAAACGGCCCGGTGAGACGTGCCCGGGCAGGATCGGTAAGTTTTCACCTGGATTCGGTTCGTCTTCAAACAGCATGATTGTCAGCGACTTTTTTACGCGTTGCTCGCAGCCAAGCGGAGGTACCTTTATTGCGAACATCTAGGGGTGGCTGAATGATTTGAATAGTGGATTCCTGATTACCGAGTTTTTGACTGCCCTCCCAGGCCGTCACCCAAACACAGGTCATCTCAGGTTCTATTTCACAGCCGCCATCAGCACGCACACCGCCGCAGGGTCCATTGCGCAATGATTTAGGACAGTTCATGGGACAGGCCATCCCCGTGTTACCCAGCGTGCACTGACCACAGGATTGGGAATCAAAAAGAAACCCTTTTACGGCGCTCTCCAGACGCGAAAAAGGCGTCTCTAGACGCTCATAACCGACCCGATCAAGGACTGGGTGCAGAAATACTAAGAGCGTCTCCAGACCCTGATATAGCCAGTGCAAGCCGCGCGCATGGCGCACAGACCAGTAGCGCATAATCTTCACTGATCGTCGACTCTAACGCCTTTACTGGCGATCAGCGCCGCAATATCCGCATTGGAGTAGGCTAGCTCAATAGCGCCGGCAAACTGTTCCGCCAACTCGCGTGGACAGCCCTCATCCACAATGGGAGTACTAACACGGCGCCAGTCGGCTAAATAGGCGTCACTACCACCCTTGCCTGCACGCATAGCCGCACGGTCAATTGCCACCTGAAAGCGATGACTAAGCATGGTTTTACCCCGTTCACGGCCTCGTTTTACCAGTACCTGAGCGGGGATGTCACGCCAGTAAACCTCTATTTTTTGCATCTTCTTGCTCCCACTATCCGTTAAACTTTAAAACCTGTTCTTGTAGGCCTGCCTGGAGCTCACCGTAGCCGCAGGGGACTGTCTCGAACCCCAATGCTAAAAATTCGGCCGCCTTTTGTGCCTGCTGCACCAGCCAGCTGTCCTGCCGCTGCGACAAATAAACAACCTTTGTATAATTGGCAAATAACTGCACACGCAACTCGGGATGTTTATCGAGCCGCAGCCCACGGATGATTAAGCGGTCAAAATGTTCGACCAAAAAATCTGTCAAATAAAACGTACCTAAATTCTGCTCAGCCAATTCAGAGAATCGCTGTTCGCCGGCATAAAACGAATAGCAATGCGCGCCGGGTAAGCGCTCGATACCCTGCATAGACTCTTCAGCAAGAAGAGCATCAATCTGACCACCAGT
>TARA_B110001450_G_scaffold126299_1_pt1 | contig 10211 bp, 9 predicted proteins | sample TARA_B110001450 | Tara Oceans TARA_B110001450 (sample SAMEA4396538) | marine metagenome | biome: Polar Biome; feature: [SRF] surface water layer (ENVO:00010504); material: water (ENVO:00002006), including particulate matter (ENVO:01000060) such as... | depth 5 m | reverse complement strand
CCTTGAATGAAATTTATAAACCAATAACAAATACTGATTGGAAATCTAAAAAAACAATTTCTAATTTATTAAATGAATATTCAGATGCTTCTTTTGGTAATCTCGATATTTCAGGCGGAGTTATTAATTTTTTTGCAAGCGATGAACAAATATTGGGCCCAGATACTGGTATAGCACAAAAAGTTCAAGATTTAAGTAATGCTATTACTAATAGTTTAATATCAAATAATGATGCTTCATTTAATAATGTTGATATTAGCGGGAATTTAAATGTAAATGGAGATGTGATTGTGAGTGGAAACGTGACTGCTAATAATATTGGAGTAAATTTTGCATATTATGAAATTAATGCCTCACAAGTTGATATGAGAAGCAATCCACAAATAGTATATGGTAATGAAGTAGTAGCAAATGCTTTTATAACGAGAAATGTAGCAAATAATGAATTTACATTCAATCAAGCAGGAATGTATAAAATTGAATCGTCGGCTTGGTTTGCAGGCCAGCCCTCCACACAATCAATTACTTTTGCCGAAATAAAGGCTTATCATAGGCTTCAAAACGGAACTCTTAATTTTAAACAAATATCTCTTTTAGACCCAAGAGGTAATACAGGTGAAGATTATCAACAAATGACGTTTTCATTATGTTATATTTTAAATGCTAGTATTGGTGATTCAATATATACGCAAGGGTCCGCCATAGCCCCGACCCAGATAAGAACGGTAGGTGCTGCAGGGGCGAGTTATAATAGTAGCACAAATTTAATAATTACTAAATTAACATAAATGGAAATCTGCGATAGTATTGGAACTCTTAATTTAAACGAAGGCATTATAAAAGAAGAATTAAAAATAATATATTATTTATATAATATTGAAATAATATAATGGCGTTTACAAGATTTCACGATGATCCTTGTAGAATCCAAAAATATTTAGAAGAAACTACAAATGTAGGAAATTACGGTATTAGTGTCCCGGGAAATGGATTAAATTTACCGTTTTTAGATGACCCACACGTGCGTATGCAAAAATGGGGTGCGAATTTATCACAAAATCAAGTTGCTTTAGAAAGCGATTTACGTGGTCAAACACGTGGCTTAAATAGAGATTTAATAAAAGAAAATAACTATACTAATTATGTTGCTAATAATAATTTATATTATGCAAATAGTTATCCTTTAAATAGTAATGAAATTACAGGACAATCTAGGGCGACACATCCAGCATGGACTTTAAGAGAATTAGATTCAATAAATACTCCAAATATTCCAAATAATTTTAAATATTTGTTAATGGACCCTCAAGAAAATATTTGCAGACCTTTTCATAACAATATATCATCGCGAATTATTGAAAAAGATTATTATGCAATGAATAATCATTAACTAAAAAATTATTAAACATATAATTTAATATAATATATTTATCTAATAAATTAAATATATTATAAATATATTTATCTAATAAATTAAATATATTATAAATATATTATTTAATATTATATAATGGCGGCATTGGCTATACCTATAGTAGTATTAGGAAGTTTATATATATTAAATGAACAAGAAAAGAAAAAAGAAGGCTTTATTGAAGAACAAGAAAAATTAAAAGAAGAAGAACAATTTATAAGTGGTGATGCAAATAAAAGTAAGTTAAAACAACCATTTATAGGAAATACGAAAGAAGGATTTTCAAATTACAATACAAGAAAATTAGATGATTTTGGGCAACAAAATGCAAATTTAGTAAATAGTTATAGCAATTCTAATCAACACACAGATAAATTTTTTGTTCAACAATCCAAAAATATGCTTACCGAAGAAGGAGAAACGATGGCATCAAATAAATTTAAATCAATGAATGGACAAGAATTAGATTTAAATAATTTTAAACATAATAATATGAAACCTTTTTTCGGTGCAAAAATTCGCGGAGCAACAAGTGATTTTAATAATACAGAATCTATTTTAGATAGTAAAACCGGTTTTGGAAGTCAACAATTTAGCAAAAGCGAACAAGCACCATTATTTAAACCAGATGAACACACTAACTTTCAAAACGGAGCTCCTAATAATAGTGATTTTTTCCAATCTAGAGTAAATGAATCAATGAAAATGTCAAATGTAACATTATGGGAACAACAACGTGTTGCTCCGGGTTTAAATTTAGGATATGGAAAACAAGATGAAAAAGGCTTTAATACAGGCGGAACAGAAGGAACGGGTGGATTTAATAACAGCATGATGGCTCGCGAATCATGGATGCCCAAATCAGTGGATGATTTAAGGGTTGCAAACAACCAAAAACAAAGTTTTGATTTAAATGGACATCAAGGACCTGCAATTAGTTCTATAAAGAGTCAGGGTCCTAACGACAGAATAGGTAAAATCGAAAAACATTTGCCTGAAAAATATTATGAAGCAGGACCCACAAGATGGTTTACAACAACTGGTATAGAACAGGCGCCACCTATTAGAAGCACCCAAGTTATACCAATGGAAAATAGAATAGATAGCACACGTGAATATTATGGGGCAGGAGGACAAAGACAAACAACATATACTAATCCCGATTATGAAGAATCTAAAAAAATAAACTTGAGTTCTTTGCCGATAAGTAATGCAACTTTAGAAGGACAGGGTTCGGCTAATCCAAATGATTATGGTGTTACTGGTTACAAAGTATTGCCAAACAATAGAACAACAGACAGAGACGAAGTTCAATTTGGAGGTGTTTATGGAATGGCAAAAGCAGTTATTGCACCAATTATGGATATATTAAATCCTACACGTAAAGAAAATGTGATAGGTAATTTAAGACAAAGTGGAAACGTGAATGGATTATTATCAACTGGTCATATGTTTAATGATAACGATAAAACAAAAGTAACAAATCGTGAAATGACAACTGGAAAAATTGGATTAAATCATGTTAATGTTCAAGCACAAAGCCATAGAGGAGACGGTTATCAAGTAACAAAACATCAAAATTATAATAATCAACGTACAACAACAAATCAACAACATATTGGAGGTGGGTCGTCGCAAGGACAGGGAGTGAGAACATATAATGCAGCATATGCTCAACAAAATAATGTAAATAAAACATATGAATTACATGCAAATCAAGGAAATATGAGTTTATTTAATCATGATAATAATGTAGAAATTAAGAGAGACGAAGGAATGTTTAATAATAATAGAGGAAATGTTGCACAAGGTGGCCCAAGCATTATACCTTCAACAGACTTCATGGGTCAAGTAAATGGAATACAAACATATGATAATACTTTTAATAACGCGCGTATGGACCAATCTTTGCTAAGCGCGTTCAAAAATAATCCATATACAAAATCTCTCACTAGTGTAGCATAGAGATATTAATTTATATGATTTTTAATATATAATATTATATAAAAAATTATATAAAACTGTCATATTTAATATATTATATTAAATATGACGGATTGGAATAAAGCAACAAAAAAAACTCAAGTATTTTCATTTGAAGGTAGAAAATGTATGGGAAAAGTTGTAGATGTATATGATGGGGATACTGTTAAAATTGTTTTTCCATTAAGTGAATTAGAACCGGAGCGTCTTTATCGTTGGAATTGTCGCCTTATTAATATTGATACGCCTGAAATACGTACAAAAAATTTAAAAGAAAAAGTTTTTGGCAAACAAGTGAGAGATTATTTACGTACAAAAATTTTAGATAAATTGGTTTATGTAAGTTGTATGGATTTTGATAAATATGGACGTTTATTGGTGGAAATTTTTGAAGATGCGCAATATAATGAATCAGTAAATAATTGGTTAATTGTTAATGATTATGCAAAAAAATATGATGGTGGCACTAAAACAAAATGGTTTGTAGATGAAGAATAAATTGTCATTTATAACAAATACAAAGTTTTAATTAAATGAAAATAATTAAATTAAATACTAATTAACTATTTAAAGTTTATTTGTAAGAAATAATTATTATATATTAAAATGTCTAATAATTATGATTTATTAAATAATTCTGACGCAAATAATGTTTTAACAATTAAAACTGTCCAAATCGCACCATTTCGTATATTAATGACTGCATTAAAAGACATTTTATTAGACACAAATATTGTTTTTACAAAAGAAGGGATTAAAATCATAAATATGGATAAAACTCATACCATATTAGTGCATTTAAATCTTAAAGCAGAAAATTTTGAATTTTATCAATGTAATTATGATAAAATTATTATTGCTGTAAATATGCTTCATTTATTTAAATTAATAAATTCTATTGATAATGATGATACATTAACTATTTATATAGAAAAAGATGATTACAATGATGGGGTTGTTTCAGAATTAGGTTTAAAATTTGAAAATGGAGATATTAAACAATCAAAAATACAAAAATTAAAATTAATAGAACCAGAAGAAGAACAAATGGATTTACCTGATATCAAATATTCTTCTGTCATTAATATGCCATCTAGCGATTTCCAAAAAATTGTCCGTGATTTAGCAAACATTTCTGAAAAATTAGAAATCAAATCTGTTGGCGAAGAATTAATATTTAAATGTTGCGGACAATATGCCAAAGCAGAAATACGGCGTTCAGAAACATCTGGCACAAATAGTATGCAATTTTTACAAAAACAAAATCCAGATGATATTATACAGGGCGAATTTTCTTTAAAAAATTTAGTGTATTTTATTAAATGCACAAATTTATGTAGTCAAATAGAAATATTTTTAAAAAATAATAAACCTTTAATTGTAAAATACAATGTTGCATCTTTAGGTGAAATTAAACTATGTTTAGCACCATTGCCTTCGCAATAAAATATTTTTATTTTAAAAATTGAAAATTATTATTATACATTATTTAATAATAATTTTATATGAGTAATATCATAGAAGTTTATCAAGTAAATTGGAGTTATACTAGTAATGAAACATCTACAGGTCTATGGGACAATAATAATAAGATTGCGATTCATTGGCCTATATTTTGTCTTTATTATTTAAATGATGAAAACGCAAAATTAAAAAAAAAATATTTTAGACAATTTTATATATCATATGATAATGATGATAAAGTAGAACTTATGAATTTTGATTATTATCATTTAAATGATATAGTATTTAATGAAAACCCTTGGCAAAAATTAAAAAAAGCACAAGTTTTTACAACCATTAAACCATTTTAAGAAATATTTTGTTATATTACATATTTTCAAAAAGTATTATTATATTTATAACCATAATAAAAATTATAAATATAATATGTTAAATTTAATACAAACAATCGTGCTTTTTAAATAAACAAATTTGTTTATCTATATTACATATTTCATGAATATTAAATGGGTCATCTGTTTTTAAACTTGTTTCACCAATATTATTTTCTTCTTTATTTTGTATTAAAAGTTCTTCTTTATTAAAGTTTTCAATACTATAATTTATAAAATCATATATTGAAGATTCTTTAAAATTAGCTACATCATTTATCCATATTTTAAAAATACAATAGTTTTTTTTTGGACTAATTGATATTCCATTAATATTTTTAAGTATAACATCATCATCTATCATGCTATTACCAATTAACATATAAGACATTTTTTTCCATAAATCATATATATAACATGTTGTAATTTTATATGAAAAACACCCTCCCCTTTTATTTTCTTCTACTTCCCAAATTGGCTTAATGTCATTTTTCATCAAAAATATCATTGTTTTTTCAATAATTTCACTATTTAAATTTTCAATTAAACAAGATGCTTTTTCTATTGTATTAAAACTATATATTTTTTTATAACTATTAATTGACCAATCATTATCATACAACATATGCATCCATAGTGTATAATTATTATCTAAGTCATGCATACATACATTAAATAATTTATATTTATATTAATTAGTATAAATATATTATTTTTTTTTAATATTTTTATATAGGTTCACAAAGTCCATTAACATATTTTCTTTCTTTTCCTTGTGGACAAGGTCTTACACAAGTACCTCCATTATTTTTAATTTTACCAGGAGGACATGCTTCAACTCTTAAATCATATGTAGTTTTTCTGCCATTATCTCTAAACATTCTACTTAAAGGAGATCTATATGAAGAAAAATTATTTGGGTCATATGAACTCTCATGTATTTTATCTTGTGCTTCTCTATTATATGCGTCTTGTTGTGCTCCGCTCAATTTTTGCCATTCATCTTGTATTTTTCTATCTATTCGTTCTTTACTATCACTTGGAAATTTATTTTGCATAGAATTTCTTTGTTGTTGATTAAAAATATCGTAACCATCCATTCTAAATTCATTATTATATTTTTTATCATACGATTCAAAATCTGAACCATACATATTATCAACTCTTAAATTACTTCTCAATTCTTTATTTAAGTCTAATGGTATTGAAGTTGTATGTGGAGCATTTGTATTGCTATAACCATATAACGGATTTATAGTATTATTAATATATGGAGATGAATTATTTGTAAAATTACCGTTAGTATCAATAGCATATTGACTAGCACGATAACCCGAAGTGTTAAAAAACTTTCTTATATTTTTAATAAAGAAACTATTATTAAAATCATTAAGTAAATTATGTGCAACAAAATATTTCTTAAAATTATTTGATAAATCATATGTATCTTTTTCATTACTTGATAAATCATATTCTTTTTCAATATCGTCATAAAACTTATTTCGTTCTTTATCTCTATCTATTCTATTTGAAATGTTTGTAGTTGATGTATTTTCTATTAAACTATTGCTTTTAGTATTTAAAATATTACCATCAATATAATAATTATTTTCTACATCTTGTACTTTAGAACTCATATAATTTGTATCCGGGCTTGTTCCAAATGTTTGTAATAATAATGTAGATACTATTGTCATCATTATAATTGGAATGAAAACAAAAAACCAAGCTAAAACAGTTAAACCCATATCACATAATATATTTATTATTAACGACATTACTAACATCGCAATAAATTTAATAAAAGCAGCATTATATATTTCTTTATATACATCTATTATTATTTGAATTAAACTGAATCCTATATATATTATAGCTGGACCACATAAAAAACTTGTTATCATAATTATTATATTAATATAATTAAATATAATAATTAAAAATTTTTAGTTAATTTTTAGTTAATTTCTAGTTAATTGCTAAATTATTATCTTCTATAGATTTTACTAATTCATTTTTTGAATTTTGTTTTTCTAATAAATCTAACATTTTATTAAGACGTTCATTCATATTTTTATTATTTTTTAATTCCTCTTCTAATCTATTAATTTTAACATCACTTTCAATTATTTTTTTATTTAATTCTTCTATTTTAGTATCATTATTACTATTATTACTATTATTATTAATATTATTAATATTAATAAATCCATCATTATTATTATTTTGTAATTGTTCAATCATTTTATCTTTTTCCTGTAAAAGTTGTGAAAATTTTTGTAATTGTTCTTGTTGTTGCTGCATAATTTGAACAATTTGTTGATTGTTTAATTCTACTTGTTTCCCGTCTTGATTTAAAATTATTTTTCCATTTCCTTGTTGTTGCTGTTGTTGAATCATCTTTCTGCGTTCTTCTTCTATTTCTTTTATTTGTTTTAATACATCCGGTTTATTTTCTGGATCGCCTGGTTTATAATTTTGTAATAACCCATCAATAGTATTCATATAAAATTCTTTTAATTCTGCTTCTTTTACAAATTCATCCACTGTTCGTGGACTTGTTTTTTGAAATTGATTTTCACCATTTTCTAATAATTTTTTCTTGTCAAATGTATTATGAATATGAGAAAATACTAAAATTGTCTTTTTCGGCTCTAATTGAACAAATGGAACACTATAATTCTTTAAAAATGCTTTTTCTTCGGCCAATGCAGCATTTTCATCATATCTATGATCTTTTAATAATTCACGTTTGAATGCAAATGTTCCTGCTGTTGCATGATTTGGTCCATATGGTCCAAATTGAAACATCTTTTGAATATGTTTAAACCATATATATATTTCACTTGCACCAGCACACAATGCGTTTGGATGTGTTTGTAACATATTTACTGCATGAGAAACTCTTTCTTTTGGATAATAATCATCATCATCCATATAAACAATAATATCTCCTTTTGACTTATCGTGCATAATATTTCTCTTTTTTCCAAGTGGCATTTTTGTATCATATTTATAGTATTTTACTTGCGGAATATCTTTTACAAGGTCTTCAATTAAGTCTGAACCATCGTCGATAATAATCCACTCCATTCTATCTTTTGGATAATCTTGGTGATTAAAACATTTTATAGTATATTCCCAAAAAGGACGTCTATTAAATGTTGGTGTACATATACTAACAAATGGTAGTTCTTTTTTGCTATCTTTATCTTTTGATTTTTTTCCCATAATAATAATATTAATTAAATATTTTTATATTATTATTTATTTATATTAATCATATTATTTATTTCGCTTTTTATCCTTTGCTTATTTTATATAAAATTAATACAACTAATATACCACTCATAACTCCGGTTGTATTTCTATCAAATGCAAAACCAGCTGAACCAATTACTCCAATACAAAATAAAATTGTTAATAAATCAGCATGATCTTTCATTATATCAAAAAATTCCAATGGTTGACTAATCGGAATATAAAAGAAATTAAATAGGGTGGATAATGTCATATAAGCATTTGCAAACATACTACCAATACTAATTCCCATTAAACTAAAACCAAATATTATTATTAAATTAAACATTAATAATATATTTTTAAATATTGCTGAAATTTTTTCTAATAAGTTAGCTATATTTGATTTAAAAGATCCTTCTTCATTATTTTTAAAACCTATTAAACTAAATATAAGATTTAAAACTAATGCTGCAACAAATCCATATGCAATAATTTGAAAGACAACTGTTTGTCCCTCTCCTATATTTAATGCTGCAAAAATAATAAGCAATATGATAGGTATTAAAGAAAAAGCTAATATTCCTGGATTATCTTTTGTTGAATAAAAATATTTTTTAATATCAAATACTTTATAATAATCCTCTAAAACTTCTGGCTCATAAATTTCAGAATTTTTATTAAAATTAAAAAAAGGCATAAATAACCCCGTTTTTGGACGTATACATAAAATAAAAGTTGCAATTAATCCAATAGTATTTATTATTGCAGTTATTAATATTAATAACGTACTAATAATCGCCATTGGACTATATGGCAATAATAAGCCACATAATAATAAAAATACAATATTACTTGCTGTTGCTGATTTTATATTTTTTGTATATCCCCTAGACAAGTTTCTAAGTATCCAATTTAAAAATACACGAGTCAATAATACACAATATAAAAATGTAAAACTAAAAAATTTTAATGGTGTTTTAATAATATGATAACTATCACTATTATGTACATAATCTGCTACACTATATGGAAAAGGTCTATAATCACTTTCTGAATAATCTTCATGTAATGTAATACATTTTGCCTTTTCATTAATTGCAGTTTTAAAATCTATTGTTTTACTATTAAAACCTTCTTTATCTTCACCTCCTTTCATGTTATATTTTTTTTTAGCTCCTCCCATTTGATTTGGTGAATTTTTCATAGGTTTTTGATATGGATACATATGAATATTATTTGGAAACATATAATCCAATAAACTAGCTTTTCCATTAAAATCTTTACTTATATTTTTACATTTTTTACTATAATAATATAAACAATCAATAGAATTACCATATCTTAACCAAAACTCATAACAACATCCAAATATTGTTATTACTAGCAATATTATGATTGCTCCAATTAATAATTTGAAAAATTTTGTTAAAGTATTAGGGTCATCAAACATAACATTAAAAAATGTTTGAACAGGTTCTTTATGGCAAATATTATGTCTTGTACCAGCTATATTATAATCAATGCCCATATAATGATCTTTATCACAACCCAATTCTCCTCGTGGTATTTCTTTATAACAACCACCTTCATAATTATCATCAGTTTTAAATGGTATATTTTTTAATCCATCATTCATTGTTCCACTTGCATCTATTGTTAAAGTTTTTACTTTTGTATTTGGATCTGTTTCCATTTTATAAAATCCATCAACTAAATTTGCCTTAGATGGACAATGT
>TARA_B110001450_G_scaffold151280_1_pt1 | contig 10216 bp, 12 predicted proteins | sample TARA_B110001450 | Tara Oceans TARA_B110001450 (sample SAMEA4396538) | marine metagenome | biome: Polar Biome; feature: [SRF] surface water layer (ENVO:00010504); material: water (ENVO:00002006), including particulate matter (ENVO:01000060) such as... | depth 5 m | reverse complement strand
ACCGACAGGAACATGCAACTTTTTTTTTAGTCGATAATGGAATTCTTTGGTTTATTAACTCAAGAGAAAAAGTGAAAAATAAATAATCGAAAAAGGGAAAATCAAAATCGCATGACCGTACCAATTTCGCAATGACCCCTTTTTTCTGGTCTAATCTTGTCATATACCCCTTTTACTTTTTCCAAATGCATTGGGCGGCCTGTAAAATCATTGGATATAACGCATTGGGCGAGGTATGAAATGACCAAAAATTGTCCGCATGATGCGTACATTTCCCAAAACTCATTGTAATTTTTGCCGCATACGAAATATTTTCTAACTTTACAATATGACGAAAACACCAACCAGACTAAAAAAACTGACAAGGACCAACGTCATAAGAAAGCTAGGTGCGTCACCGAAAACAACACCGGCGAGGAAGAACAAGTCACCGAAGACAACACCGGTGAGGAAGAACAAGTCACCGAAAACAACACCGGTGAGGAAGAACATGACACCACCCCCAAACTCAAACAACATCAGAAACGGTCTTGAGATCGTTTTCAGGGACAACGACAGTAAACTCTTCACCCAAAAGAAAAACGAAATACTCAGGTCTCTCAACCCACCCATCAGCGCGTGCAGGGGTGGGATAGCTTTACCCTGGGCTCGCGAAATGGCCAGGACAGCATCCGCTTATATCCTGGCATACGACGTGCTCAATTCAGGAATCCGCGGCAAACTCCGCGGGTTCGTACTCATCGACCTTGTATACTTCAAAGAGTCTAAAAACACGAAGTTCATGAAGGACTGGCTCTACATCGACCTCATCTGCAGGGCAAAGGGCCCGACGAACGGGCGTGCGGCGTCAGGAAAAGATCTGATCGAAGCGACAAAGCGTCTTACACGTAGGTTGGGTAAGAGGGGGATTCTTCTATCGGCACTCGAACCGGTCATCCCATTTTACCAAAAGCTAGGGTTTAGCATTGCACACAAGCAAATAATGCAAGGAAAAGATCCATGCACCGGGCGCCCCAACAGGAAATGGCGAAATTCGGTGACACGGGAACATTTAGTTAAGGATGGTATTAAAATGACTCTCTGCCTCTAGTCATGCATAACCACTCTTGAAGAGTTTGGACATCTCGATATAGAATCCTTCGGGCATGTCCTTGTTATTCTCGTCAAGAAGACTCTGGCACTCCTCTAAGTGCTCACGCTGCCGCTTCTTACTGCCAGGTTTGAGGATTGCCTTCATCTGGGAACTCATCATACCACAACTGAGCTGTATCTCATCGTGGATCTCAGTGGATTGATTGTATTGGTACTGCACCAGGAACTGCGCGAATGCAGTGCTATCGAACTCGATCATGTTTCTCACACAACCAGCGTCAATGTCCAGATTAAATCCATGTGGTCGGTTGATGTGGAGGTAGTGAGGAAGATGGTAAAGATTGTGGTAGGCAACCTTACGCCAGAAACTGGAGGGGATTTTAACCCCCCGTTCCATAAAAAAATCACAGACACCCAAGTGAAATTTCTCCTCACAATCACAGGGACGATCATTGCCCCCATAATAGTCATTATTGCAATCTGTACAGAAAGGTGTCTCCAATATTGTTTCCCCAGATTCGACATCGATCAGATTATCACTCCAGGCGTGGCAGAGTGTCGAGACAAACAGGGTCACTGTCCAGGATTCGGGGGGTGGTTTCCTCCCTTCTGTATACACCTGTTTGATCAGAGAGAGCAGCTCAGCTCTGGATTGTAACCGATATTTTCCTGACGTGTTAAAAAAACGCCTGAAAAGCATATCTTGCACAGCACCAGAAACCACGGGGGTATCAATCAGTCGCACGAGCGAATCAACAAGCAAATCGGGAGCGTCCATGTATCTGATCATATTTTCCAGGTATTTAAACGGAACACCACGTCCAAAGAAAAACGATATCTTCAGCTCTGAAGCTGTCATGATTCTCATCATGATACGTTCAGAAGGAGGAACCTCAAAAGCAATCTCAATCATTTTAGATAGGTCACCGTCAAACACAACCAGTTTGACCTGTTCCAAATGCTCCACGGACATAGCTTTAATTGACCGACTGTCCATGAACCAGTGTCGACGAGTATCAACAAAGTAATAACAGCTCGGCACGTCAATGACCCACCACCAAGTAAGTATCATCAGGATCTGGTTAGGTTCAAGACCCTTGAAGACAGCCGTCTTTAATTTCAGGAAAACTTCGCCATTATATAAGGGCAGAACCCCATTAATAAAGATATTTCGATCTTCACCACTCCAGATGTGGTTTCCGTCACCAGTAGCAAGGGCTCGGAGAACCCCAACGGCTCGATCGAATTTAGATTGGTCCCCGTTATATGTCAAGGAGTATTTCTCCATTCGATCATAATAGTCCATGCTTTTAGATTCGTCTGTCGTAGTCAAAACCTCTGGGTTTAGGGTACAGTTTACGAAGCCCATAGTAGAGTGCGCCATTGTGCGTCGAAAAGTGACCCGAGAATACAATTTTATGAACATATATACATCATTAAAAAAAGTGCCAGACTGGCTAATTTAATTCGAAAAGATCCTTGAACCTGTTACAGAGTTCCAGGTATACACCATCGGTAACGTCCTCTTTTACTGAGTCCAGCACAGCTTGCACATCCACCAGATTACGTTGTCTTTCCCCTCGGAGCCACTCTTCAAGAGCGATAATCTCTATAAAGACGTCGTACTTTTCCTTTTCGATAAGGTAAGGTTGCATAAGTGGCAGTGAACCAGGAACTCGAAAATAAGAAAACAACTGCTCTGACTCCTTTTTAAAGACGTCGTACTTTTCCTTATCGATAAGGCAAGGTGAATGCATAAGTGGCAGTGAACCAGGAACTCGAAAATAAGAAAACTGCTCTGGCTCCTTTCTAAAGATGATGTAAAGTATCATCAGAAGAGGGATCAGAAAACCCTCAAACCCGAGTCCAGTGATGATCGATTCTAAGACAACCCTGGAGACAAAGATCCAAAAGGACACCTTCAAATAACCCCGGATTGGGTTACTGATTGTGTACTGAGAAGTGACCCAAAAGGACATTGTCGCAGTGCAGTGAGAAATGACCCGAGAATACAATTTTATGAACATATATATACATTAAAAAAACGTGCCAGGCTGGCTCTATTCAAGGTCCTTGAAGGCTCCCAGAAGGCTGTTCGAGAGTTCCAGGTATACACCATCAGTAACGCGATCTTTTACTGAGTCCAACACAGCCTGCACATCCATAAGATTACGCTTCCTTTTCTGATCCTGTTGATTCATGCTTTCCCATACCATGATGAGGGCCTCAGCGGCTGAGAAGTTAGTCAACGGGCCGCGTATGGCATAATTATCAATCCAGTCCGGACTGGAATTTCCAGCTCTCTCTTCCTCGAGAGAGACTTCCGCCCACCACTTGTCAAAGTCTTCCTGTGTCATATCCAGGGGTATGTTACAACCAGTCTTCTCATCAGTAATGGATCTCGGGCGTTTGAATGGATGACCATGGCCGTTGGGACCCGTAATCCCTAAACCCTCGAATTTACCAGCGTCATCCAAGAAAGATATGACTTCAAGAAGGAGATTCCTGTCTCTCCCACAAGTCAACCACAAGTCATACTGGATTGGGTCACGGATTGGGTCACTCATTGCGCAGAGAGAAGTGACCCGAGAATACATTTTTATGAACATATATACATTACATTAAAAGAACGTGCCAGACTGGCACAAATTACATGAGTATGAGCCTTGCTCGTTTCTCCAGCGTGTCACGGTCTTCCTTGAAATGGGAGGGGGTCAAACCCTTTTTGTATGTGTGTTCTGTCTGCATGTTGCAAGGCATGATATCGTCCAAAAGCTTCCATTCACCGTCAGTGAACAACTCGACGGTGGCAGAGGACTGGTCCTTGTAAGTGTCCTTCTCGATGCGAATCATGAGTTGCCAGGCAAACCCGTCGATCTCAGCGTACTCCTTGTATCTGATTTTTTGCGCGTCTTCACCACCGATTTCTGTGTAGTGGGTGCGCCACGTGTACTTCTCGATGGCGGATTCGCGCTTGCGCTTCTTGGCGGCGGGTTCCGCGCGCTTGCGCTTCTTGGCGGCGGGTTCCTTCACCTTCTTGGCGATGGTGGCAGCAATGTCCCCGATGGTCTCGTCGTCGGAGTCGGAGTCGGAATCGCCCAGGCCGTCATCTTCTTCATCAGTGGTGCTTTCAGGGTTGGCGGGTAGGATTTGAAAGTCGTCGTCATCCTCCACCTCCTGTTCGTCTGGCACCACCATCTCAAAATCGTCGTTTTTCTGGGTTTCACGCTCCTCAATCCGAATAATCGCATCCTTCATGAGCTCCTCGGCGAAGTTTCCGTACCATCCTTCGTGAGTTTCCGGCTTTTTCTTGTCAAATTCAAACCTCAATTTGGCATCGGCGATGTCACGGTCACTGTACCCAAAAACTGATTTAGCCTGGGAAGGACTCTTACAGAGGAACTCGTCGATGCGGGCCCGTCCATTGTCGAACTGGGGCATGTGTTGGGTGGTGGCAGTCATTGCGTGAATTTGTGACGCTCGGGTAGATTTGATACCGCTTTTATAGTAAAAAATCGAGTATTTAAGTGGAAAGTTGACGGTCTATTAACTCGAGAAATTACAGGGAATGTGCCAATCTGGCACATTTTTCTCCAAAAATCACTATAAAAGGGTGTGTTTTCAAGCGGATTCCTCACAATCAACAGCACGGAACCATGACCGAGATTAAAAAAACCGCTCTGAGACTGAAAAAACCTCCACGCAACAGTGAGGATGACCCTGAAAAAGAGGGGAAAAAACGCAAGATTGACGAGGTGTATGCCATTCTTGAAATTGAAGAAGAAAAGGGCAAACTCAAGGAACTTAACCTGGTACAGCAATTGACAAAACTGGAGGAAATACACGAAAACAATAAGAAACTCGAAGAGATTTGTGAACGCGACGGAATATTGCTAAGTGACGGCACAAATAAGCCAGTGTATTGGAAGATGATAAACGACGGGGTTGCAATTTTTTCGCTCTGTGACACCGTAGAGGAGTGCATTTCTATGGAAAAAAAGGAGATTGAACGGCGATCTGAGAAGCTCCAACTCATCGAACAGCGATTTGAGAAGCTCTTGGTCAAGATTAATAAGGAAGATCCAGAGCACGTTCGCAGTCTGTTTCAATCTTCTGCCAACTGGATCGGATCGGGAGATGAAGATCCAGAGATTCATGACGACGACGAAACTCACCCCGCGTCCGCGTCCATTGACCTCACCGACACCGACGACACTGACAAAGACACACTTGAAGAGCTCAAAAAAAGAGTCACAGACGCGGAATTCAAACTCACGAGATTCATTGATATATTCGAACGAGATGAACAGACCACTCATTTTGGCATGGAAAAATTGAGTGGCCGAGTTGACGATCTGTCCAAGTCTGTGAAAGATCTGGAGGAGTGGAAAAATGCGGCGGGTTCCTTCACCTTCTTGGCGGCCTCGATGGTCGAACCCAAAAAAGCACCCGAGGAAGGCCAGGTTCAGGACAAACGCCCTGGCAGCCGGATTCAGAACCGTTGGGAAATCCACGCTGGCCGTGATGTTTGGGTGTATTCAAAGACCCAGAGAAAGCCCGGCGTCATCAAAAAGGTTAATATCGTTAAGGCGATAGTCACAATGGCCAATGCAGGAGGAAAAATGACGGATTACGATGTACCTTTCGGCTTGATTGGACTGCGCGATGAAAGCCGGAATTTTACCACTGTTGAACATAATAAACCTATAGCAAAGGCCGATTTCGAGTTGGGCGGCGTTGATCACCTGCCTAATTTTTAGAAAAAGCCCTACTCTAACGTTTACCGTTTAAACACTTCATGTAATAAAGGACTACCGCTTGACGTATATAATATTTGCATCTCCGAGCCCGTCAGACTGGATACGCGTAAGCCACCCCCCACCAATCCGGGGTGCTTATCGGGGTCGAACACAGTGGTATCGACGTAACTCCGCGGCACTCCTCGCATGGTGGCGACGTATCGCAACCCCAACGGCTTTTTTTTCTGTCGATTCTTTTTTCCCTTCTTTTTAGCCATCCTACTTCGTCGGTGATTCCCGCCATCTTAGGCTCACTTTTACGTGCGCGTGGCACGCATGTCACATACCGAACCAAATTTCGGTATCGTTCTCAAGGCGATTATCCTCGGACTCTTGACTGGCGATATACCGGAATTTTACCTCAAACGATCGATTTGCGGTCGACCTCGGTGGTGGTGATTTTACAGCCTAAGAGGATCTGGTGTGAAAGTTTGACATGGAATTAACGATGGACGAACGCCTTCAAACCCTAGAGCTCGCAAAGGAAGTTCGCGACCTGCGCCAACTGGTCATGCAGATGCAGTCACAGGTGGGTTCCTTGGCTAATAACGATAAGAAGCGGAAAGTCGACGAAAGAGAACCCTGCAAAGCCCTGACCGGAAAGGGGGCGCCGTGCAAACACTACACGGTCGAAGGTACCGACTTCTGTACCACACATAACAAGGAACCAAAAACGAAACAGTCGAAACCGAAGCGAATCAAGACCGAACCCAAACCGAAGAAAAGGCAAGGGGAACATAGCAAGGACCCTAACCTTCGCGAGACCCACGGGGATGTATTTGATGAAGGTCTCCCATCCGAAGAGTTTGTCATGGTGACCGACCTATCCGAGGTCCTCGTGGAGTATAATGGGTTCTGTACACTGGGTCTCGACCCTCAAGCGTTCGAAGAAAAATTATTGGCACGGAGAATGGAAATTCGGAAAGAGGTCACAAACTAAGTTTTTATTTTCGATTGTAATTTACAAACAAATTCTAAATTTTCACTGAAAAGTCATGAGTGAATTTGAAATGAAAAATTAGTTTTCAATTACGGTTAACAATTTACAAACAAATTCTAAATTTTCACTAAAAGTCATGAGTGAATTTGAAATGAAAAATTAGTTTTGAATTATGATTAACAATTTACAATCAATTTTCAGATTTCAGCTCAAAAGTATTTCCAGATTAGAGAAGTAAAAATCATTTCAACCCGCGCAAGAAAGACGTGTAAAAAAATATCCTCGATGAAAAAAAAAGAACCGAGGTGGATGGAAATCCGAAAACCAAGGAAGCCATACACCGTGACCAAAGATCGTGATCAGTGGACCGAGGAGGAAAAGAAGCGGTTTCTGGAGGCACTCGAGTTGTACGAGTCAGACAGGGAGAGTGGACGCAAGCGCCGTCAAAACTGGTCTAGAATACAAGCGCACGTCGGCACGAGATCTGCCATACAGATCCGCTCATACGCACAAAAGCATTTCGCGCGCTCACAGAGTTCCTCGACGAATTCACTGACAACACTCGTCAATGTGGAGGAGGAACCGGACCCGGTGACTGACGTTGTTTCGTCGCCACCCCCGTTGGTTTCGTCACCCTATCTTTTCAAGGTGATGCAACCCGATACCGATGAACCAATTACAGAAATTGAGCGCATGCGGTTTATGTTCAGTTGTGAGGTACCCGAGATGTATTCGTTCAGGAGCTTCATGCGATTCGTGTTCAGAGATTATATTGATTATTAATGATAACCTTTTTGATTATGTCGTCGACGAGGTCACGTATGTAGAGCGCGGACGCGCGATTCGGAAACCTCTCTTTCCAGTCCCGGGTCGGGGTGAAATCTTTTACGCACTTCTTGCACCCTCGGGGTAAATATCGACATTTCGAACACCCAGGTGTTTTAGCCAGGTCGCTCAGAACCGTGTTATCAAGGAGACGCGCTTGCCGATCGGATAGAGGCTCATCGTCCTCGTCGTCGGTGAATATGGACTCACGTTGACGGGGTTCCAATTCCCAGAAAATGTCACCGTTCGCCCATTCCGGTATTGTGTACTCCTCGGGTTCCGGTTCCTTCCTTTTCCGCGAAGGTTGTTCGTCGTCCGTATCATAATCCTCAAGTAGTCGGAGAGGCTCTTTCGTGTGTATGTGTTCCAGTATGACAGTCTCGATATTTTGGAGTGTGGGGAGACCGGCGTTACATTTCCGCAGTATATCAGGGTGTGTATCCTTCATGACCGTATAGTAAATACCCTCGATAACACTGGAACGCCACTTACCCCTGATCTTCATACAATCAGTCACTCGTCCTAAAATATCATGACATTTTAAGCGGTCGTCTTTCGTCATGATGGGACATGATGCGGTAAATCTACCGAGATGATGTCGCGTATGGTAAATATCGAATGGACTACCGTAAAAGGTCATTTTGATTTTTATGATGATTCCATCGTCTTAGGCTTGTAAATTTTTTTTAAAGCCTAAGACGATGGAGGTCCGGGAATTGAGTATGTTGTACCATTAGCGGCTGTACGCATAGCGAGGCGATGTACCATTAGCGGCACTGTTGTAATATCATGTATTTTTTTTCTCCCACTACATTAGTCATGACTACAGTAGTCATCGGTAATCCGATTCGGAACATCCGAGCAATTATCGACCAGATTTTTCAGGGGGTGCAAAACATATTATTTCCGAAAGAGGGTGGCGGTGAATCGATACAGAACGACGCTAAGGCCAAAGGTGTCGACGCGTACAGAGAAATCAAGGAACCGCGACAATACCTGCAAAAAGGTGGCATAAAACAGATGTGCACCGGCGAACCGTACGAGGTCGAGCACGCGTACGGCCTCGTGTACGACTACGAGGAGGAGAAGGTCGCACCGACGTTCAGCGGGCCCCAGTTCCAGGTGTACTTGGACCGAGCGACAGAACTCTGCGACGACGACCCCAAATGTAACTACTTCAATCTATGGACGGACGGTGGTATCACCAAATACAGTGAATGTGATTCACTGAAGGATACGATTAACTCTACCCTCACGTACGAAAAACTATCCAAACCGCCTCTGATCGGCACTGAATGTGAAGACAAGGGCTACAAAGGCTACAACTGGTTTGATTTCAAGAAGGGAAAAGTTACCCTTTCGACCGGTGCAGGTGAAGCCAAATCTGAATGGAACGAAGACGGTGACTGTGTCCGTGTTTCGTGTAAGAATAGCGAACGCGAGGAACTCAACTCGATTCGACAGTGCATACCGACCACTGTAGAACAACTCTCGACCAACGAACAAATGTTAGAAATCGCACGTGAAAAACAGCGACAGGCAGATGTGGACGCGGCAAATGCAGATATAGACAGGCGGGCGGAGTTCGCGGATGCGTGCGTCAAGCACTTTCACGATACTGGTTCGGGGTTGAATGAAGTCATATGGAACCCAAGCGGTGCCCAAGGGTACGTTATTAGCAAAGCTAATAAAGAAATTGATTGCCGGAAGTCTGCTAAATCAGAAAACGACCGGGTGGGAAAGGACCGGGGGTACGCTTATTTTGACGGATTTGCTGATGATTGGGGTGATAATCAAAACGATGCAGATGCTTCGTGGTGGTAATTTTTCTCCGTGTAGTATAAATGACTAAGAAGATTACCCAAACCCAGGTGGTAAAATCCCTGGGAGCCAGAAAAAAGAGCCCCTCCAAGAGCAGGAAAAAGAGCCCCTCCAAGACTCTCAAGAGAGCGTACCCGCTCCCAAAAAACGCCAACCGCATGGTTAATCAGGGTAGTTTACGGTTCAATAAGCGAAATACCAATAGAGTCAGAAACATGACCCTGTACGAGTTTTTACGACTCCCGGGTGCGTACGAGACTCTCATGAAACTTAGACCACCCAAATTGGGTAGTTTGAGGAACTGAATTACAATGGTATCGAATATTTGCCGCGGTACACGCGACCCTGACTTGTTTGATACTCCATTCGACTGGTTTCCGTCATGGTATCACGATCAATACTGTCGCGCTGTGCAGCGGTAATCTGGCTCAACCTCTTCAATTTCCAGCTTTCCCGGTTGCAGTGTTTAGACTCAAACACGCCAATTTCTTCCAATTTCCAAGCAAGATCGTAGTGGAGATCATCTATTCTAGTCATCTCCACCATATCCTCCGGAGAAGGTGTACCCCTGGCGGTAAACTTGACCGTTTTCCAAAACTTTCGGCTTTTATTGGAATTGGCCAGATATTTGCGGATGAGAGCGATGACTCTCTTATCTTGATTCAAAGATCGTGGAAAGAAGTCTCCAGGTGGGTTCACCAATACCCAGGGATCGTCTTTCGTGACTGGAGTCATGGTG
>TARA_B110001450_G_scaffold135556_1_pt1 | contig 10259 bp, 7 predicted proteins | sample TARA_B110001450 | Tara Oceans TARA_B110001450 (sample SAMEA4396538) | marine metagenome | biome: Polar Biome; feature: [SRF] surface water layer (ENVO:00010504); material: water (ENVO:00002006), including particulate matter (ENVO:01000060) such as... | depth 5 m | reverse complement strand
GTGTATAATTTTTATATAATGTTAAAATAGTAAACATATATTTATATATTTATATATAAATACATAAACTTTAAATTAAAATTATATATATATATATATGGAATTTATTAATATAAAAAATCAAAAAAAAATTTATTTATACGCTGGTTCTTATGACAAATTATGTAGAAGTAAAGTATGTAATATACCATTTATAGGATTACAATTAGAACCATCAAATGAATATAATATTCAACATAATGTTTTAAATAAAATGGATTTATATGATAATAGTGTTGATATATATCAATCTGAAGATGTATTTGAACATATAGAATATAAGGAATTATGTAATGTAATAAATGAAATATATAGAGTATTAAAACCCGGTGGTCTATTTAGATTTTCAATACCTGATTATAGTTGTGATATATTATATAATCGTTCAGAAAAAAATGAGAATAATGAAATAATATTTGATCCAAATGGTGGTGGTAGTTATGATTATAAAAATAGCAAAGTTATAAATGGTGGTCATGTATGGTTTCCAAAATATGAATCAGTTAAGTCATTATTAGATAAAACAAATTTTGAAAAAAAAAAAATAAATTTTTTACATTATTATGATGAAAATAATATTTCAGTAACAAAAATAATAGATTATTCTAAGGGATATATTCATAGAACACCTGATAATGATAATCGAGTTAATAATCCTTATCGTCCAATGTCAATTGTTGTAGATTGCTATAGATAGATTTTTATAGATTGCTATAGATAGATATATAAATAGATATATATATATATATATAAATATTTAAAAAATATTTAAAAAATAAATATTTATATATATTAAATGAAAAATATAGGTTTATGTTTTTCAGGTTCATTAAGATCATTAGAAAATACATTAAATAATATAAATGAAAATTTAATTAAAATAAATAAAAATAAATATAAATTAGTAATATTTTTATATATACCTAATGATAAACATAAAAATAAAATAGAATTATTTAATAAATTAGATATTGAAATAATATATGAAATAAAAAATGATATAGAATTAAATTTACAAAATGTAAAATGGAATAATTTTATTACAAAAATAAAAAATAATAATTGTGGGCTTCAGGGATATTTACAACAATTATATGGTATTGAAGAAAGTTTTAAATTATTAAAAAATTATGAAACAAAAAAAAATATGAAATTTGATATAATATGTAGAACAAGATCTGATGTAATATATATAAATAATATAGATGTTGATAGTTTTGATATAAATAAAATAACAATACCACATTTTCATAGTTATGAAGGAATAAATGATAGATTTGCAATAGGAAATAGAGAGAATATGAAAGTTTATATGGAAATGTATTCAAATTTATCAAAATTAAATAATTTTTATATGTTTTACCAAGCTGAATTATATTGTAAATATAATCTAGAAATAAATAATATAAATTATATAAAAGATAATAGTATTCAATTTAAAAGAGTAAGAGAAAATGGAGTGATATTAAACGATATTTGATATTTAGAAATATAAATATAAATATATATATATATATATGAAAAAAGTAATAGTGACTACAACAATTTATAAAATATCAAAAGCATTAAAGGAATATGTGAAAAAGAAAGATTGGAATATAATTATAGTAGGTGATAAGAAAACTCCTCATGAAGATTATAAAATGTTAGAGAAAAATAATGAGAATGTAAAATATTTAGATATAGAATATCAAGAGATAAATTATAAAGAATTAAGTGATTTATTGGGTTGGAATACAATACAAAGAAGAAATATAGGATATTTAGAAGCATTAAAGGATGATTATGATATAATAGCGAGTATAGATGATGATAATATACCATTAGATAACTGGGGAACAAATTTATTGTTAGGGAAAGAAATAGAAGTATATTATTATGAAACTGATGCATTATGTTTTGATGCAATAGGAGTAACGAATTATAAAAATTTATGGCATAGAGGATATCCAATTCAAGAATTACATGATAGAAATAAAAATTATAAAATAACACGAAAGACAATAAATGTAGATGTCCAAGCAGATTTTTGGAATGGTGATCCGGATATAGATGCTGTATGTAGATTAGAACATAAACCGATGTGTTTTTTTGATGATAAATATTTTCCTTTGGCGACAAATACATTTTCACCATTTAATTCACAAAATACATTTTTTACAAGAGAAGCATTAAAGAAATATATGGTAATTCCTTTTATAGGAAGAATGGATGATATTTGGGGTGGTTATTATTTAGAATCATTAGGATTTAATGTAGTCTATAATAAAGCAAGTGTATTTCAAGATAGAAATATTCAAAATTTAACAAAAAATATGGTAAATGAATATATAGGATATGAAAAAACATTAGAATTATTAGAAGAATTGAAAAAAAATAGTGAAAATATATATAATTTATTACCAGAAAAAACAAAAGAATGTTTATTATATTACTTAAATAATAATTAATTTAACATATCAGTTGTAATAATAGTATCTTCTTCAATATCTATATTAGCAGTTTTATTTATTATATTATAATAATATAGTGGTGAAATTCCATTACCGGGTCTCTTACATATAATATCACAATCCTTAATTTTATTATTTTTTTTAATTTTATTATTAGAAACTAATGATCTTCTAGCATTTAATTTAGATAGTTCTTCAGTTTGAATACATTCTTTAATATTTGAACCACTAATTATATTTATTAATTCTATATTTTTAATAAATTTTTTAACATCATATTGATCGGCTGAATGATAATGATCATTTCCTGGTAAATTTTTATCAAGTGTAAAATGTTTTTCAATATATGTAGCACCTTTTAAATAAGCAGTTGTTAAAATTAACATATTATCATCAGGTAAAGTATGGTCTGAATAACCTAATTCATAATTAGGAAAATGTTTTTTAATATCATCTAACATATTTAAATGTGCTTGATTATTTGGTGTAGGATAATTTAAAATACAGTGCATTATAATAATTTTAGTACAACCATTTTTTTCTAATATATTAACAGCCATTTTTATTTCTTCTATATTGGAAGCACCAGTAGATAATAAAACTGGTTTTTTCTTTGAACCACATATTTCTAATAAAGGTAAATTTGTAATATCTGATGAAGATATTTTATACATGTTCTGATATTTATCTAAATATTCTGCGGAGTTTATATCAAATGGTGTAGATATAAAATCTATATTAATACTATCACAATATAATTTTATATCTCTAAAATCATTTTCATTAAATGAATCGTGTTTTTTAAATAACTCATATTGAGTTTTAGTTTTTTCTTTTGTTAAATCCCAATATGCAGGGGATTTTTTACAAGTTAATGTATTTGCTTTATAAGACTGAAATTTAACACAATGAGCTCCGGAATCTTTTGCTTCTTTAATCATTAATTTACATGCATCAATAGGACTAATACTATATTTATTACTTATATCATAAAAATTTACACCAATTTCAGCTATAAAATACATATAATATATAATTTACATATTTTATATTTAAATATAGAATATAAAATATTTAAATATCAATTGAATAAAATTCACTATTATATAATTTCATAGTTAATAATAAATATTTATTATGTAATTCTATTGGAATAGTTATAGCATAATTAGTGTTATTACCAATTAATTTAGTAGTATATAAAATAGAGTCATTTTCAGTTAATTCTAATATAATATATCCATTATTAAATGTTTTATAATTTAAAATTATATTATTTATTTTAACTAATTCATTTAATTTAATAATACCTTCTTTTAAATTATTATCATTTTGTAATGAAATAAATCCATCTTTTCTAATAGAATATCTATACCATAAGCCACCAGATTCAAAATTATGTATTAAATAAAAATAAAATTCGGTATTATCAGGAGATAAACACATACCATTATAAGCAATATTTTTATCAAATAATAAATAATTATTGCTACCATTAAAATCTAATATATTTGATATATTTTGCCATTCAATTAAATTGGAAGATGTTAATAAAGATAAATAACTTTTATTCTTAGAAAGATTTCTGGAAGTAATTAAACCAATATAAAAATTAGAATTAGGATATTTAAAAAAATTAGGAGAATAATAATTATCTGATTCAAAATCAAAAGTTTTATTTATAATATTTTTAAAGGGATTCCAATTTATTAAATCTGTAGATGTAGAATATTGTATAAAACGACCATTTTTTTTTATATTATTTCTACAATAAAAATAATACATTTGTGTTATATCATCAAATATTATAGTATTTTGACTATCAAATGTAGCGGCACCAAAAACACTATCATTAATTCCTTCATCTAAACCACTAATAATGGGTTTTTCGATTAAAAGTTTCCAATTATTCATATTACTAGAAGTAAAACAATAAATACCATTCATAAAACATTTATGTAAAAAATTATCATTTATAAATGGTAATGTACCTTTACCATTATTATAAAATTGGTTATCTTGATCTAATTTAAATGGAGGATATATTCTAGGATGATAATTTGTATTTTTACAATTGCAATTATTATTATTATGTTTTTCTTGTATAATTTTTTCACAATGTCTTCCACCAATTAATAGATATGTATTATTTATATAAGTTATTATAAAATTATTACATATAGCTTTTAAATTAATATTATTTATAGTTTGTTCGGAATAAAATATTATACCATCAATACTTGATAAACATTTAATAGTTATTGGATGAGTATTAAAATCATCTTTATTAGTTGTTATAAAAAGATAATATTTATTATATATTTTTAATAAAGAACCAAAACAATGATAACATTTTAAATTATTTATACTATTTTGTTGTTGAATTTTATAATAATTTTTTTTTATATTAGAAGTAATAAAATTATAATTTAAACAAGTATATAACATAATATTATATAATATATAATTTAATATACTTATAAATATATTAATAGTTATATAATAATATAAATGAAGATTGGTATTAATGTAGGCGGTTATCATTCAATCGGGACAGGACATACATATAGACAATTATCTTTAATGGAAGAACAATTAGATTTTGAATATTTTTTTTATGTTAATAATAGTCAAAATTTAGCATGTCAATTATTAGAAGAAAATTTTATTAATTATAGAATATTTAATAATATAGAAGAATTATTTAATTTAATTAAAAATGATAAAATAGATATAATAATAAATGATTTTTTAGATACAAATGAAGATTATATAAAAAATTTAAAATTAAATAATTTATTTGTTGTTAATTTTGAAGATAGGGGTTCTGGTATAAAATATGCTGATATAGTTATTAATGATATGTATGAAAATAAATTAATAGAAAATTGTATGAATATATTTAATGGTTTTAAATATACTTGTATGAGAAGAGACTTAAAATTATATAAACCATTAAAATTTAAAAATATTTGTAAAAATATTATAATTACTTTTGGTGGTTCAGATCCTCAAAATTTTACAAAACTAGTTTTAGATATATTAATTAGTAATAAAATATATGAAAATATGAAAATAATAGTAATTTTAGGTTTAGGTTATAAATACGATAATAATATTTATGAATATAGAAAATATAATATAATAGTATTAAAAAATGTTCAAAATATGCCTATAATATTACAAAAAGCAGATATTGGTATAACAGCAAATGGAAGAACATTATTTGAATTTGCACATTTTGGCATACCATGTATATCATTAGCACAAAATGACAGAGAAAAAATACATACATTTGCGAAAGAAGATAATGGTGTAATATTTTTAGGGGAGAGAAAAGATTTTACAAATAACAATTTATTAATTAGTATTAATAAATTAATAAATAATCATAATTATCGTAAAAAATTATCTGAAAATATGAAACAAGCAAATAAAATTTTACAAAATAGTAATGAAAATATATGGAATTTAATTTTGCGTAAATATAATTTTCAAAATACAGATATTATATTACAATGTAGATTAAATTCTTCTAGATTACCTAATAAAGCAATTAAAACAATAATAAATAAAAAAATGATAGAACACCAAATTGAAAGATTAAAAAGATGTAAAAATATAAATAATATAATATTGTGTACTTCAACAAATATTGAAAACAATATATTAATTAATATTGCGAATGAAATGGATATAAAATATTTTAGAGGTTCAGAAGATAATGTATTAGAAAGATTTTATCAATGTGCAAAAAAATATAAGTCAAAAAACATTATAAGATGCACCGGTGATTGCCCACTAATAGATCCACTATTAATTGACTTATTGTGTGAGAATTTTGTAAAAAAAAAAATAAATCACTTAAATTTCAGAAATAAAGATATTACAAGAAATAATAATTTTCCAGATGGATTTGATGCAGAAATTTTTACTTTTGAAGTTTTAGAAGAAGCATATAAAAATGATAATAGTGATTTCGGTAAAGAACACGTAACTCCTTATATTGTTAAAAAATATGGTAAAAATTATTGGCAAATTCCAAATGTAGAAAAATATAATTTAGATAATTTTCATTACAGTGTGGATACGGAGGAAGATTTAAAAAAAATAGAAGAAATATATAATGAATTATATCCAAAAAATGATAAATTTAGTTTATATGATATTTTGAATTATCTCAATTATGGTCATTCAAACTTGAATAACAATAAATTAAATTGCAAATTTTGTAATTTTTGTAAAAAAGAAAATCCAATGGAATTATATTATCCAAACGTAAGAAATTGTCAAGACGGGCACATAGTTAAATGTAAAGAATGTGATTTAAGACAATTAATTAGGAAAAAAAATGTATCTCTCAAAGAATTTTATTTAAATGATGGTCAAGATAAAGCAATTCAAAATATAACAAAAATAAGTAAAGTTGAACAGATTGAAAGTGAAGTACAAACAATGATACAGAGAGCTAAAATAATTCAAGAAAAAATAAATGAATTAAAATTAGTTAAAAAAGAAATCAAAATAATTGATGTTGGTGGCGGTTATGGTAATTTATCGCTGGAAATTAGAAAATTAAATATAAATAATGATATAAATTTACAAATAGATATATTGGAACCGAGAAATCTGGAAAATTTGTTTTATACAGAATATAATTTAAATAAAATTACAACATTTTTAGATTATGATTTTGTAGAAAAAAATAAAAATAAATATGATTTTGTACTAAATTATCATGTATTAGAACATGTATCAAATCCAGTTGATTTTCTAAAAAATATGTATGATTTAATAAATGAAAATGGATATTTATGTTTAGAAGTTCCGAATGATGATTTAGATTTAATTCAAATAAACAAAAAATATGCCGATAAAATAAATTATATAGAATCACATGAAAATTATTTTACTAAAATTACTTTAAGTAAAATTTGTATGAAAATAGGGATTAATCCTGAAATTAAAGGCTTTCAAATTTATGGCTATGAAAATTACAATAATTGGGTTAAAAATATCCCAAATAAAATAGGAAAAGAAATTGATTTCTTTACTAATAATTATAAAAAAGATTCAAAAGAATATAAATGGTATAATGATAAAATAATAAATTTTACTTGTGATACAATTTATTTTATTCATAAAAAAATAACCTATAACCAACAACAATATTTAAAAATTTTACCTAATGAATATGAATTAGAAAATATTATATTTGATAATACTAATTTTGAAAATAATTCTATTGAAGTTGTAAAAGGAATGATAGATTTATATAACAAAATGGATAATAATGCTTCCGGTGATTGGAAGTGGATTAGTGATAATAAAGTAAATATAGACGAACTATTTAAAAGCAATAATTATAATGAAATAGATAAATTATATTCCAATTTTGCAAGAAATTTTATTTCCTTTGGAATTATTTCAAATGGAGTATATGAAAAATTAATTAAAGATGAAAAAATGATAAACACATTAAAACAAAATATTTTAAATGATATTGATACTTGTATTGAATTATGTGAGATTGAGAATCTTGATGTATTAGATAGTCCAAGAATAGGTAATTTTTATGGAATTAATAAAAATAATGTATTTATTACTCCAGATAATATTAGACATTATTATTCAGCATATAAAATAAATAATTTTATTTGTAATGTAAAAAATCCAACAATTATGGAAATAGGGGGCGGTTATGGAGGATTATTAGTTAATTTATTAAAATCAAGGAAAGATAATTTTTGTTATATTAATGTTGATATTAGAAATACTTTATTAATTTTTTATTACTATATTAGAAGTTATATTGAACTAGAAAAATTGGATAAAAAAATATATTTCTCGGAAAATGGAAATGTAACAGATGAAATTATTAGAGAGTTTGATATTGTATTAATACCTAGCGATAAACATCAAAATATTACTGGAAAAATAGATTTAGTATTTAATTCTCATTCATTATCAGAAATGAGTGAAGAACATATGTCAAATTATTTTGAAACTATACATAAATTAAATATTAAACATATATTTCATATAAATTCAATTTATTTTCCTTGGAAAAATAGCGATAGAGATCATATACAAATATCTACAAAAGATTTTCCAATTTGTAAAAATAAATATATAAAAATGTATCATTGTATTTCACCTTGGATAACTGGTTCAGGAAGATATAGAGAATATTATTATAAATTAAATAATAATATTATTTTTAATAAGTAAATTAATATTATCTATAATATCTATATATTTTTCATCTATTTTTTTTGATATATCAATTATATCATTATTACCATCTAAATAATAAACTAATTTTTTTATAATACCATATCCATTTTTATGTTTTGTATAAGATTGACCACTTATATCACTAATTAAATTATATTTAGATAAAAAAGGTTCACATAAAATATTCATTTTATATTTTTTATTATTTTCAATAAGAAATATACATTTTTTATAAATATTTAAACTTTCTTCTAATGCTATTTTACTAATAAAATTTAAATCATCTCCTGAAGTATGATATTCTGCAAATTCTGTATATTTTGTTTTCATAATAGAACCTATATTTAAATCTATACCAGGAAAATTATATTGTCTTTCGTCACTTCCACAAGTTAAAAAATTACGAATTTTATATTTTTGTTTCATTTCATCTAAAATAAATATAGTAATTTTATCAATTATTGTATTTTCATTTCGTGTTTTTAAATATGTAAATTCACCTTGATCTCCTACATGTGTTATTACATATCCACCTATAACATTTTTTTTTAATATATCAAAATTATTATGAATATATATAATAGAACCTATAGTTTCAGGAACAAAAATAAATCTATATGTATAATAGTTTTTATTTTCTAATAAATATTTTGCTAAATATGTAGTTAAACATAATCCGGATAGATTATCATTACACATAGAAGGATGACATATATAAGTAGAAATTAAAATTTCTTTATTAGTTTGTCCTCGAATAATTAAATCTGCATAAGTTAATGAACCATTTTGCAATGTAGAATCAATAAAAACTTGATATTCTTCATCATCGCCATATTCTTCCATTTTAATATAATCATTATATGATAAACAAAAACCCCATGTTTCTTTATAATAAGATGTTATATATGGTATCCAATTAGGTTTATCTTTTAAATAATATAAATTTTTTTTTAATTCTTTAAAAGAAATATATTTATTAATCGGTAATGAATAATTAACAATATGTAAATTATGTTTTTTAAAATTAATTATTTTTTCACCCTTTTTATTTTTTATATAAGCGTCTTTTATATTCCATTCTTTAGGAACAGTCCAATCATATATATTTTTCCCCGAAGGTTCTTCTTTAATATTTATAGGAATTATATTTTTTATAATATTTAATGTTTCTCTATTGCCATTACCTGTTAAACTTCTACATATTGGATATAATTTTTTTATTAAATCATAAATTTCTATCATTTATTATTATATACAAAATAATATTTAAATATTAATATTACTTAAATAATATTATTACTTAAATAATATTATTACTTAAAATACAAGATTCTTTAAATAAAAACCTTTGTTTCCATTTAAATAAATTAAGTTGGCCTTGACAATTATTTATCCAGTAATTTATAATTTTAATGTGTTTATAATTTTCGTAAATATCTTTGATAATAGAAATTAATAAAAATGAATTAATAAACGAAAATAGAAAACTTAAAAATATATTATTAGATTAATATAATATGAAAAATATAA
>TARA_B110001450_G_scaffold256745_1_pt1 | contig 10271 bp, 13 predicted proteins | sample TARA_B110001450 | Tara Oceans TARA_B110001450 (sample SAMEA4396538) | marine metagenome | biome: Polar Biome; feature: [SRF] surface water layer (ENVO:00010504); material: water (ENVO:00002006), including particulate matter (ENVO:01000060) such as... | depth 5 m | reverse complement strand
CATTAATTCACTTTCTATATTAATATATTTTATATTCATTTATTTAATAATATATTTTATATTCATTTATTTAATAATATATTTTATTATTTATTATCTATTATTTCTCTCATTAATCTTATCTTACTTTTATATTTCTGGGTTTTTTTGTTATATGACTTTATTATATATCGAAAATCTTTTACATTATAAACTATCCAATCACTTACATCTTCATTAAATCCATCTATATCATACAATAAAAATTTCATATCTGTTATATTTATTGTATTCCATCGATTAATCTCTCCATATAATTTATCTGATTTTTCTTTATTTTCTATCCATATTTTTATTGCATCATATATATCATTATTTGTTTTTGGTGTATAGTATATCTTTTCTAATTCATTCTCTGAATATTTTAAATTATATAAGTCCTTACACGAGAGATATAAATACATTAAATTCTTGTACGTTAAATAATTTATAAGTATATCATTTATTAATAACTTATTTATTATCATATATTTTTTAATTTTATATTTCTATATATATAATATGCTTATTCATTTTTATGAATGGAAACATTGGGAAGGTATAATGCATCATTCATTATTCTTTCTTAGTTTATATATATTATACATATTTTATAAACATAAATCCGCACGAAAATTTACTAATGTATTATTATTCACTATTATTATCTCTATTATTACATTGATACACATTATTATTAATATTAAAAATAATAACAATACATCATATTTAATTATCTAGATATTTTAATGCCTTTAATATTACTTTTTCTTGTTCTGTTAATTTTTGAAATATTAATATCTCATTCATGTATATTTGATAATATTTATGCATAAAATTTTTACATACTAATATTATACCATCATCACCTACTTTTATATCACATATTACTCCACCTACTTGTAATTTTATATTTTCTACATCTTTTAAATTTATCCATCTTATATATCTTCCAAATTCAAGCTCAGGTAATTCATCTACAAATCTATAATCTTTTAATGATTTATGTAATTTTTTTAAAATACTATTTGGTACACCTAATTGCTGTAATATATCATTTTTTATTTTTGCTATCTTATCAAAATCTAATTTAATAATATTTTCATTACTTTTATTTTCTAATGCATTAATTAAAATATCTATATCCATAAATATATTATTTATTTTATAAATTTTTGTTTTTAAATTTATAAAATTTTTATTTTTTTTTATAATTCTTTTTATTAATTTTTATCTTTGTTAATTTTTATTTGAGAGAATGTAAAATTAAAATAAAAAAATCAATATTTTTATAAAATAGTTAATTTGCATGTAATATGGTAATAAATAAATATAATATTAGTAATGTTATTTTTTTTTAAATTTTTCAATTTTAATTTTGGATTTTTGGATTTTGGACATTTTATAAATGTCCAATTTCGGATTTTTCATTTTAGAATCTGAAAAAAAATGAAAAAAACACTTTAGACCATAATGCTCTAATTTGCAAAAAATAATATTTTATTTTGTTATGATAACTTTTTTTTTACAAATTTTTACGAAAATCTTAAAAATTTAAAATGGAAACAAATGGAAACAAAAAATATGCACTTTTTTTCTTTAATAATTTATCATATCTATTATCATTATATAATTATTTTTTTGTAAAATATTTTAAGACGACAAACCGAAATGGAAACAAATGGAAACAAGAGCATAAATTACGTTGTATTCAATTTAACGAAAGCTTTATCAATAACAAAAGTTTTCACCATCAAAAAATAAAAAAGTATATTATATGCAAAAATATGCTTTTTATATTTAGCAAACCATATAAAAATGTAATTTAATATATATTAAATGAAATTTTGGTGTTCTTGGTGTAAATATAATTGTAATAAAAAATCTTTATGGGAGCAACATATATCAACATTGAAACATATGAAAAATACAAATACGAAAATACCGGAAAACTACAATGTAAATATATGTGAAATATGTAAAAAAACATATAAATCTAGAAGCGGATTATGGAAACATAGTAAAACTTGCAAAAAAATCATACAAGATAAAGTACTTGAAAAAACAAATGAAGATAATAATATTTTAGTTGATATGATGAATCAAATAAAAGAACAAAATAAAATAATTTCTGATATGATTCCAAAAATTGGAAATAATAACAATAATCAATTTAATATAAATGTGTTTTTAAATGAAAAATGTAATGATGCTATTAATATGAGTGATTTTATTGAATCTATTCAAATTCAACTGAAAGATCTTATTTATACGAAAAATAACGGATTAATACAAGGTATTAGTTCTATATTTATGAATGAATTAAAACAATTAGATACATATAAAAGACCAATTCATTGTAGTGATATTAAAAGAGAAACTTTATATATTAAAGATAATAATGAATGGGAAAAAGATAGTAGTAAATCTAAAATTCATTATGCTATTAATGATATTGCTACTAAACAAAGAAAAGCTTTAAATAAATGGGAAGAAGATAATCCTAATTGGAATACTAGCGATAAAGGAAAAGATGATTATATTAAGTTAATGAAATCTATTATGACAGATATTTCTCTTGAAGAAAATAAAATTATTAAAACTATCGCAAAAGAAACTATTATAAATAAATAATTAAAGTCTACTATTATGTTTTATTTTATCTATATGTGATTCACGAGTAAAACCATTCACTAAATTTTTTTTATCTCTTGTAAATCCTTTAATAGATGTTATACATCCTTCATGAAATTCTTTTGAAAAACTTATCATTAGATCTGTTATTAACTTATATGAACCAAAAAATTGATGTTCTATTACTTTTCCTTTTATTTCATGTCCTAACGTACAACAAATTGTATTATTAATTATAATTGATTTTCTATCATCCAATACTATATTATATAGATAATCGCAATTTATTAAAGAAGACCTAATAATATCCTTTGGGAATTTCCATTCATTATTAATAAAAATAGGATGATATGGTGTAATAGTAAAATTATTATTAAATACACACATTTCTTGTTGTTTATTACATTTTATTTTTAAAATACATAAAACTTTAGAAAACCCACCTTTATCATTTACTACTTTATCTCCTTTTTTCAAATATTTTATCAATTTATATTTATTTTCATCTATTTTGATTAAACTATTCTCTCCGAAACATCCTCCTTCTTCGTATTGTCTCATAGATACTTGTTGTCTATTTACTTGAGTTGTATTGGTATTATAAATTGTTTTAACACTACTAGGTTCTGGTGGTGGTAAATTATCACATAGTATATTTAATTTATCACGAAGTTCTTTAAATTCATTATTAAGAAATGTTTGGATACCTGGATCTCTAAAAGAATTACATACTTGACTACTATATGCACCAATTAAAGAAGGAATATAATATTTTCCCCATTTATTATAATTTTCTTCATTTAATAAAGCTAACTTAATTTCACCAATTAAGTCACTTTCATATTCATATACATGTTCAATATTTGTATCAAACAATTCAATACATCTTTTATAAATTTCTTTATTTTTATCAAATTTATCTCTCAGCGCATTTTTATTCATTTCTTCTAAAAATCTTATAAATTCATTTCTAATTAAAATACATTCTGTAATTTTATTATTTGTATTATAAAGTATATTTAATTTATTACACACTTGTTCTTCTTGTGTTGTATTTATATTTGTTATTATATTCAAATATACATTAGGTATATTTGATTTTGTACTATTTAAAACAAAATTTTTATTACCACATAATGGACCAACATCAATTTTAATTTCAATATCACCAGAAATAATATTATGATAATCAACCAATTTTGATTTATCTACGATAATGTTATTTTCATTTAGATATTTTATTACATATGGTATATCTTTTTCTTCTATATCTGAATATTTAACGATTATCTCACATTTTTTAAATTTTTCTAAAATAATTCTACTTGCTAAATGGACCATAGTTGTTAACATTTCACTAGTGGTAGGAATAAAATTAAACGAACCATTAGTAATATTAGAAATATCCAATAAAGATTGAATATCTAAATTATATCCAAATCCAAGAACATGAACTGGAATTTTCATATTATATTGTTCGATTAATCTTGATAATTCATTTTTAATACCTCTTGGTGGATTAATATTAGAAATTCCATCTGTAAATAAAATTATTTTTTTTGGTAGATTATCAATTTTATCTTTGAATATTTCATTTAAATTAAAGATAGCTGACCATATATTAGTACATCCAGAAGGCTTTAGTCTTGCAATTTTATCAAAGATTTCATCTTTATTTTCTTTATTTATAAATTTTGAAATAATAATAGGGTATGATTTATCATTAAAAACGAATAATGATAAAATGTAATTTTCGTGTTCTATTAGTATTTCTAAAATTAATTTTATACAATGTTTAATTAAATCTAAATAATTTAAATCTGTTTCTTGTTTATTACCTTCATCATCAATTAAATAACTATATGTACCCATCGAACCAGAAATATCTAGAGCAATGCCTAAATGAAAAAAATTATTAGTATTACTAATACTAATAATTTTTTCAATATTACTATAATCTATATTAATAAAAAGATTTTTTTTTGTCTGTATTACGTTTGTCATATTACTATAATATATTAATTAATATTTTTTAAATAGTAATAATATATATTTACCAGTTACTAAATGGTGACCCCATACCTTCATTTGCAGCAACAACCATATCACCTAATCCACCACCAGGCATACTACCACCAGGCATTCCAGTAGGCTGTTGATGATACATTTCACTAAAATCAGTATTATTTTGCGATGAAGTCATTTGAGGAATCTGTCCTGGTGGCGGTAATAAACTAGTATCAATATGATTAGGTTGCATAGCAGGCATATTCATATTAGAGATTGGCTGAGTAACCTTAACGACATTTTGATTATTTTTTTGATTATTATTTGTATTTGCTTCTTTATCTTTTTCTCCCATCCATAACGCCATTACTCTATCAAAGAGAATATTTAATTTAGCACCAAATTTTGTTTGCATAGTAGATAAAATAATTAAAAATGGTAACATAAAACTAATAGCATCAAAATTTGTATATTCATATTTACTATATGTAGGTATATAACGAATCATTCTATTTGAAAACCATATAGCTAATATGATTAAAAATATTTGACCTATACATTCTAATAATATTTCTAAACTTCCCTTAGAAACATCTTCTTCTGGAATTAAATATTTAATTGCTTTTAATGTTAAAATAACAGGTATTATTGCTAAAATAGTATATTGAAATAAATTAACTATTTGAGCTTTATTTTCTTCATCAAAGTTAAAAACATGATTTAAAAAATTATTAGAATGTACGGAATTTGATATTTTTCTTGAAGTATCCGATAATGCTTCCATATGATTTATAAAAAGAAATTAAATAAATAATACTAATATTTATTTATAATGTTAAAAAATTTAACAAAAAAAAATAAATTATTAAATGAATGTTTTCATGATGAAAACCAATATATTACTTTAATTAAAGAAATTTTAGAAGAAGGTGAGTTTATTAATGGTAGAAATGGTTTAACTAAATCTTTATATGGTGCAGCTATGCATTTCTCATTGGAAAATAATTGTTTACCATTATTAACAACAAAAAAAGTTGCATGGAAAACATGTTTAAAAGAACTATTATGGTTTATAAGTGGCAAAACTGATAATAAAATACTAAAAAATCAAAATGTAAAAATATGGAATGGTAATAGTAGTAGAGAATTCTTAGATAGTAGAAATCTTTTTAATTTACAAGAAGATGATTTAGGACCAGTATATGGGCATCAATGGAGACATTTTAATGCTGAATATACTACATGTAATGCAGATTATACAGATAAAGGTATTGACCAATTAAATAATGTAATTAATACATTAAAACACCCTACTGAGAAATATTCTAGACGAATTATTATGTCTGCATGGAACCCATGTCAATTAAATGAAATGGCTTTGCCTCCTTGTCATGTATTAATACAATTTAATGTATCTGCTAATGATGAATTATCCGGTAGTTTATATCAAAGAAGTGGTGATGTTGGTTTAGGCGTACCATTTAATATTGCATCATATAGTTTTTTAATACATTTAATAGCTCATCATTGTAACTTGAAAGTTAAAGATTTTATATATTATTTAGGAAATAGTCATATTTATGATGATCATTTAGAACCTTTATCTAAACAAATTGAAAAAAAACCTTATAAATTCCCTCAATTATTTATTAAAAATAAATATGACTCTATTGATCTATACACTATCGATGATTTTGAAATTAAAGATTATATATGCCATGAACAAATTAAAATGGTTATGCGCAAATAATGAAAAAACAAAGTATTTATATTCTATATAAAATAATGAGTGGTGCAGCAGGATTATCAGCAGCTAAAAGAAGACGTGCAGCAGGAGACATTAACTCATCTAATATACAAAAAAATATGCAAAATAACCAAAATATAGAAAGAACAGCTTTAACAAAAGAAAGAGTTTTAGAATTTCATGAAGAGAGACTTAATATATTAGACGAACAGATAGGAATGTTAAAAGATCAACAATATACACTAGATGATAATATGAAACTATTATTAACTACAAATGAAAGTAAATTTACTGATATTGATAGTAAAATTAATAAATTAACTATAAAGAAAAGCCATATGGAAATAGTTAATTCAAAAGAAGCACCGGAAGATATTGCATACTTTAAAGATAAAGTATCCTTATTAGAAAAACAAATTCTTGAATTAAAATCATTAGTATTAAAAGTACAAAATTTCGCTATGGAATCTACTTTAGTAACAAATACAAATACAAATACAAATACAAATACAAATACAAATACAAATGATACTGACAATGATAATGAAAAAACAGAAACAAATACTAAATCTAATAATAAAAAACAAAATAGAGTTAATTTAAAAATAAGTGAAACAAATGGAAAAGATAAAAATAATTCATTGAATAAAATTACATCAGATATAACTAATAATATTGATAACTTATCTATTAACAATAGCTTATTAACTACTATTCAAAAAAATATAATAGAAGAAAATAATATTTAATAAATAAAAAACTAATATTTAATAAATAAAAAACTAATATTTAATAAAATAATAAATTTTATTATTATATTATGTAAAATTTTCATATTATATTTATAATTAATTATTAATGATAAATATAATATCTATTATAATAATATTTTGCTGTGTTTTATTTTTTTACGTACATATCCATTATCATTATAAAACTAGTAATGATTTAGAAGTATATGAATTAGAGAATCCATCAAAAGATAAATTTGAAGAGATTTGTAATATAAGACAACCAGTATTATTATCATTTAATAATGAAATGTTAAATGATATATTTAACTTAACTAATATTGAACAAAAATATGGTATTTTTGATGTTAAAATAAGAAATAAATATTATGATATTGATGATAAAAATAATTATGAAAATTTAATAACTAAAATAGTTAAAGAAGAATTATTTATTCCCATACAATTACATGATGGTTTAAAAACATTAGATAATAATTGTAATATATTAGAAAATAATTTAGAATTTTTACAAGAATCTGGATTAATAAAATATTTTAAATATAATGATACTTTTCTAAAACCATATGGCAACTCTTATACAATATATGATTTTATTATTGGTTCTAAAAACGTAAAAACAAGGTTTAGATATAATTTAAGCTACAGAACTTATTATTATATAGCAGAAGGTAATATCCAAATTAAATTAACTCAACCAAAAAATACAAAATACTTATATGAAAATAAAGATTATGATAATTTTGAATTTAATTCATTAATTAATCCATGGAATGTAGAAGAAAAATATATTAATGATTTTAGTAAATTTAAATGTTTAGATGTAAATTTAAAAAAAGGTGATATTATTTATATACCTGCATACTGGTGGTATAGTATTAATTTTAAAGAAAAATCTTCAATATGCAAATTTAAATATTATTCATATATTAATTTACTATCAATCTCTCCAGAACTAATAATTTCTTTGTTACAAAAACAAAATATAAAACATAAAATAGTTAAATCTATTACAATTAATAAAGAAAATAATATAGTAAATGTTCCAGAAAATGTAGAATATAATTTTATAGATGATACGTTTAATAGCAATCTAGATAATAAAGAAAATATATTACCTGATACAAGTAAAGAAAATATATTAGATGAACAAAATAAAAAAAAAATATTAGATGTTCAACATAAAGAAAATATATTAAATAGTTTAAATAATAAAAACTTAACTAGTAAAATAAAAAAAAATAAATCATTATTATAATTTATATGTATAGTTATTTAACAGGAATAGTATGTTTTATTCCATTTTGCGCTAATATATTATGTAACCTATTATATAAAAAATTTACTGAAGTTAGATCACCAACATACTATTATAAAAATACAATAGCTGATTTAAATACCGTGTTTTATAAACCATTGTTACAAGATGAAGACGATGAAATAATAAATGAAAATAATGAAAATAATGAAAATAATGAAAATAATGAAAATATTGATAATATAAAATTAGATGTAAGCGAACCATCATTTTATTATAATGAAGAAGAGTTAAATAAAGAACATATAGATATTTAACTAATTAAAAATGAATAATATTTATACAGGAATATTATATTTAAATAATAAATATAAAAATAAAAATAAGATATATTGTTTATGTAAGATACCAAATATTAAATATAATTTAATTAAATTTTTTTTTGAATTTAATATAATTCAAAAACTAAAAATTAATAATATAAATAAGATATATATTATATTTAAAATAAAAAAAGTGTTAGTAAAATTAAATAAAGTAAATATAATTTGTACGCTAATTAAAGAAGTAGGTGATGTAGAAAATTATAATAATTTTTTAGTATATAATATATTTTTAAAAAATATATATGGCTTAGAAATGTTTGATATTAATTATTCTTGGAGATATAAGTTAATGAGAGAAAGTTTTATCGATGAAATAAAGTTAAAATATAATGTAGAATCTAGAGTTAATTTTGATATAATATCAATAGATCCATTAGATTGTTACATAATAGATGATGCTATAGGATATAACACAATAAATGATGTAGATATAATAAGTATTTATATACCAAATATATTCCAATGGATAGTGTATTTTAATTTATATAAAAAATATAGTACTATAAAAAATAATAATAATAATTTAATAAATAGTAATGTTAAAATAAAAAATAAAACAATAATAGATAATTTTTATAAAGAGTTTTTTAGTTTAAAAAAATATAATAGACATTTATGTTTAACAATAGATATTTATATAAATAATTTTAATATTATTTATATAGAATATAAGAATACAATAATATCAGTTAGAAATAATTTTCGCTATGATGAGTCTTTATTAGAATGTGATAAATTATATAATAGAATATTTAATTTAACAAAGAGATTAAATATTAGTAATAAAATATTATCAAAAATTACCAGAAGTAATGATGTGATAGAGTATTATATGACATTAATTAATAATAATATAAGTACAATAATTAACAAGATAAACAGAAATATTTATAATATAAATAAAAGTAATCTAATATTAAATATAGATAGTAATTTATATACACATATAACATCACCGATAAAGTATTTAAACGATATTGTAAATATAGAACGATTAAATAAATATATAAAAGTAATTAATAATTGATTAGTAATTGTCCAAAAGTATTTTCACTAGTAAATTTTATATATAAATAATAATCTTCATCTTTATATTTTTTATAAATACAACCAATTCTTTGAGATGAAGATGGAATAGTATCATTGATAAATGCAAATAATGCAAATTTAGGGTCAATGTTATTTCTATTTCTAATAGTATGTATAAATTGACTAACTGTTAAATCTTTTGGTACAAGAAATTTATGTACTTTAAATTCAGTTAAATTTGAATTTATATCGTTAAATACAATAATGGGACATCGTTCAGGATATTTTTTAATAATTTCTAATGCTTGTTCTTTTCTATTATTAAAATCAGAATTTTTGAATTTTGTAATATATTCAGTCATTATTAATATAATATATTATTGATAAAATATTATATTAATAAATAAAAAATAATATTAATAAATAAAAAATAATATTAA
>TARA_B110001450_G_scaffold140244_1_pt1 | contig 10296 bp, 7 predicted proteins | sample TARA_B110001450 | Tara Oceans TARA_B110001450 (sample SAMEA4396538) | marine metagenome | biome: Polar Biome; feature: [SRF] surface water layer (ENVO:00010504); material: water (ENVO:00002006), including particulate matter (ENVO:01000060) such as... | depth 5 m | reverse complement strand
CGGAGTATGAATTTACCGGCTGACTTGCCTGGCGAAACAACAATTATTTTTGTTGCCTACAAGCAACGGCAACAGCCAAAGATTGATGCATGGGTTAAGCGACTTGGCCTCACTGAAACAGGAGGACCAGCATGGGTGGAAATGCCCGTAGTTGGAAAAGGTGCTGCAATTTTCAGGTCTTTCGTAGATAACGGGATGCGGTCTGGAATTACATCTCAAAAGATGAGGGCAAGGACTATTACAATCTATTCCAGCCGCAGTGCTTTTAACCGTGCAATGGGGCTCAAGGGACGCAACGACATATATGTACTTTTGGTAGATCGAGATGGTTCTGTCAGAGAAATTATACGAGGCGATGTATCTGAGGAAAAAGTGGAACAGTTACGTGCCGCCTATCCTTAAAGGATTTTGTCGATGTTTCCTATTGGCTAAGTAGTTCTCCTCTAATGGACTATGAAATTTTGATTTGATCCTTTTCTGCTCTTGTGGCGCTCGTAACTAAACGGTACCCCCTCCAGTGGGACACCCTTCCCCAACGAAGGGCGTATATCTGAGAGGATAGCAAAAATGGCTATTAAACAACCGGCTACGCGGCCGGACAACCCGCGTTTTTCTTCTGGCCCTTGTGCCAAACCTCCAACATGGAATTTGAATGCTCTATCGAATGCGTGGCTGGGTCGATCGCACCGTGCGACAGGTGGAAAGACCAAATTAGCGGATGCGATTTCGCAAACACGTCAGGTTTTAAACATTCCGAAAGACTATAAAGTCGGCATTGTTCCTGCATCTGACACAGGCGCTTTTGAAATGGCGATGTGGTCTATGTTAGGCGCTCGGCCTGCTGAGATGGTGGCTTGGGAGAGCTTTGGATCGGGTTGGGTTAGTGATGTAGTAAAACAACTTAAAATCGAAGCTACAGAGCACACAGCTGAGTATGGCGAAATCGTTGACATGGCTCGCTTGAACTTTAACAATGACGTGTGTTTCACTTGGAATGGTACCACCTCCGGTGTTTGCTTGCCTTCCGGTGATTTTATACCTGACAACCGTGTGGGCCTTACGCTGTGCGACGCAACCTCGGCCGCTTTTGCCGTAGAACTTCCATGGGAAAAACTCGACGCCACAACATTTAGCTGGCAAAAAGTGCTGGGTGGTGAAGCCGCACATGGAGTGCTTATTTTGTCTCCTAGGGCTGTTGAGCGCTTGGAAAGCTATACGCCTAGTTGGCCTTTACCCAAGATTTTTCGCCTTACGAAAAATGGAAAACTTATTGATGGCATCTTCACTGGTGCAACGATTAATACACCGTCTATGCTCTGTGTTGAAGATTATCTTTTTGCATTGGATTGGGCTAAAAGTGTTGGTGGGCTTGCTGGCCTTATCGGACGTGCACAAGCTAACGCACAAGCTGTGTGGGATTTCTGCAGTTCTCGTCATTGGATTGCTAATCTGGCTATTAATGATGATACGCGCTCTGTTACTTCTGTTTGTTTAAAGTTTACAGATAATCGAATTGAAGATCCATCAGCCTTTGCAAAAGCCATTGCAAAACGGATGGATGAGCAGGGCGTGGCTTTTGATGTTGGGGCATATCGAGATGCGCCGGCTGGATTACGGATCTGGTGTGGTGCTACCGTTGAAACTGCTGACATTGAGGCAATGTTGCCGTGGCTTGAGTGGGCTTACCTGATTGAGCTTGAAGCTCAATGATTCTGCTTACGCCAAAGGCCTACTACTTTTAAATGTTTTAAAATAAGGAGAGCCGACATGGCCCCCAGAGTTCTTGTATCCGATAAACTGTCTGAAACAGCCGTTCAAATTTTTCGTGACCGAGGTATCGAAGTCGACTTTGAGCCAGACTTAGGAAAAAATAAAGAGAAGCTACTTTCGATGATAGACCAATACGATGGCCTTGCAATTCGCTCAGCAACCAAAGCAACTGAGAAGGTTATAAATGCGGCTAAAAATCTCAAAGTAATCGGCCGCGCTGGTATTGGTGTTGACAATATAGATAGGGCAGCGGCCTCTAAAAAAGGCATCATTGTTATGAATACGCCTTTTGGAAATATGATAACAACCGCAGAACACGCGATCGCGATGATGTTTTCAGTGGCGCGTCAAATTCCGGAGGCCAGTGCTTCAACACATGCTGGAAAATGGGAAAAATCCAAATTTATGGGTGTGGAATTGACCAGTAAAACGCTTGGAGTGATCGGTGCTGGCAACATTGGTGGGATTGTATGTGAGCGCGCAGTTGGCCTAAAAATGAAAGTTATAGCCTATGATCCGTTTCTGTCTGAGGAGCGTGCACAGAAGCTTGGTGTTGAAAAAGTGGAACTAGATAACTTGTTCGGGCGCGCTGATTTTATCTCATTGCATGTTCCAAAAACAGATCAAACAGCTAATATTATTAGCGCGGAAGCTATTAAGAAAATGAAGCCTGGGGTGCGCATTATTAACTGTGCTCGCGGTGGTTTGGTCGATGAAAAGGCACTTGCGCAAGCGCTGACAGAAGGACATGTAGCAGGGGCTGCATTTGATGTGTTTGAAGTGGAGCCCGCAACGAATAGCCCATTGTTTAACTTGCCAAATGTTGTGTGTACTCCGCATTTGGGTGCTGCCACCACTGAGGCTCAAGAAAATGTGGCTTTGCAAGTCGCTGAGCAAATGTCAGATTACCTTTTGACTGGTGCAGTGACCAACGCATTGAATATGCCGTCTGTTACAGCTGAGGAAGCGAAAACTATGGGGCCTTGGTTGGCGTTAGCAGGCAACCTAGGTGCGTTCATCGGGCAAATGACCAATGAGCCAATCAAAGCTATAAACATCCTGTACGATGGCACGGTTTCAAACATGAACCTTGAGGCGCTCAATTGTGGCGTTGTTGCAGGTATCATGAAGGCGGGAAATCCAGACGTGAATATGGTGAGTGCCCCGGTGATTGCTCAGGAACGTGGAATTAAGATCAGCACAACAAACCAGAATAAATCTGGCGTATTTGACGCTTACATCAAGGTAACAGTTGTGACGCAAAAGCGGGAGCGCTCTGTTGCAGGAACTGTCTTTAGTGATGGCAAGCCGCGCTTTATTCAGATCAAAGGCATCAACGTCGACGCTGAAATTGGCCGCTATATGCTTTACACAACGAATAATGATGTTCCAGGTATCATTGGATTACTTGGATCGAAATTGGGCGAAAACGGTGTTAATATTGCAAACTTCACATTGGGTCGCGCTGAGGCGGGTGGTGAGGCAATTGCATTGCTTTACGTTGATGAACCTATTACAGATTTTGTACTTACTGAGCTATTCGCAACTGAAAAATTCATCCAAGTGAAACGTTTGGAGTTTGATGTCTAATGAAACCAATTTATGCGATTGGTGATATTCATGGACAACTGGAGGGTCTCGACGAAGCGCTTGCGCTTGTTAAGACAGATAGTGTTACTTAAGCTAAAATTGTCTTCCTGGGTGATTACACCGATCGCGATAAAGATAGTCGTGGTGTTATAGACCGATTGATTGAAGGCCGTGACGTGGGTCGTGACTGAATTTTCTTAAAAGGTAATCATGACTGGATGTCCGAATAGTTTTTGGAAAGCCCAAGTAGAGCAGACCCAACCATCTTTATTGATCTAAGTTGGCTACATCAACGCTTGGTGGGGCGTAAAACTCTGGCTTCCTATGGTCTTACCTTTTCAACCGACGCCGACTGATGCATGTGCATGCAGAAGCTTTATTAGCTGTGCCTCCTTCACACAAAGAGTTTCTGAAGGCTTGTGTATTAACTTATGAAACCAAAATGCTTTTTTTTGTCATGCTGGAATTTAGCCTGGCGTCGCGTTGCCTGAACAAACCGAAGAGGATTTACTTTGGATCAGGAAGGAATTTCACACATGGTCTACGCCTCACCCAAAGCTAATTGTACATGGGCATACGCCCGTTGAATTTGCCACACATTATGGAAAGCGTATTAATCTTGATACATGAGCAGGGTATCTAAAGTAGTTACTGCTAAAGTGTTTGAGAGTGGTGAGGTCCATTGTTTGACACGCAATGGACGCAAGGCCATAAAAAAATAATATATAAATTAGGAATTCTCAACAACCAAGTGCCATTGCATTTGGCTCTGCGCAAGCTGGGATATGCAAAGACTATGAAATACAGCTAAATATTGTAAGTATAATTCGTACTACTTACCGCTCAGATGTTCGTTAAAAACCTCCAGCACTCGTTCATAAACATCGCGCTTGAAAGGGACAATTGCTAAAGGCAGTTCCTTAGGGGCGATCCATTTCCAAGCAGAAAATTCGGGAACTTTTGTTGAAATATTTATATCAGCGTCAGTACCATTGAAACGCATCAAAAACCATTTTTGCAGCTGCCCACGATATTTCCCATCCCAAAGCTTTGGAATGAGGTCCGCAGGCAACTCATATGGAATCCAGTCAACACTTTCGGCCAGAATTGTTACCATCTCAGGTGAAATTCCAGTTTCTTCCTCTAATTCACGCAATGCAGCAATACGCGGATCTTCTCCAGGGTCAATTCCGCCTTGCGGCATTTGCCAGGCATCGGAATGGTTATTAATGCGCTGCGCCGCGAAAGCATGGCCGTCTGTGTTTATCACCATTATCCCAACATTGGGACGATAAGGCAGGCTCTCGATATCGATTGCTTGCATCATTGGTTAATTACCAGTTTGAATTTTTGACAGCCCTTTGAGTAGGTCAATTGCGTAAGACAATTGGAAATCATCCTCGCGCAATGTTGCTGCTTCTTCGGCGACGGCTCGCTCTGATTCAATCTGTTTCCGTTCTTTCTCATTAAGGCTATCATTATCAAGGGACCCGCGCAGATCGGCTTCTGAGCGGGCTGAACGGGAACTGTCTTCTTCTGTATCATCCTCTTTTGGAGCCCGGCGTGGTTGCTCGACAATAATATCTGGCGAAACACCAAGAGCTTGAATAGAGCGACCTGAAGGGGTGTAATAACGTGCAGTTGTCAGGCGCATCGCACCATCGCCTGGGATTGGCATCACGGTTTGTACAGAGCCTTTTCCAAAGCTTTTGGTGCCAACCACAATCGCTCTGCGATGATCTTGCAGTGCCCCGGCTACAATTTCAGATGCTGAGGCCGAGCCACCGTTGATCAACACAACAATGGGTTTAGATTGAGCCAAATCACCTTTGCGTGCATTCCAACGATCAGCTTGTGACGGATCGCGCCCACGGGTTGAAACAATTTCACCTTTTTCAAGGAAAGCGTCTGAAACCATTATCGCTTGATTTAGTAAGCCACCGGGGTTGTTACGCAAATCAATCACAAAACCATTAATATTTTCTATGCCTCCAGCAGCCTCAATTTGTGTTTTGATCCCATCTTTGAGGTTAGGATAAGTTTGATCATTAAATGTGCTTACTCGCAGTACAACTGTTTCACCTATAGACCGGTCACGTACGGCTGTAAGTTTGATTGTGTCGCGAATGATGGTGACATCGAAAGGCTCGGGTTCTCCCTCACGGACAACAGTGATTATTATTTTGGATCCTACAGGACCACGCATCAAATCTACAGCCTCACTCAAAGTAAGTCCCAAAAGGCCTTCTCCATCAACATGGGTTATAAAATCGCCTGGCTGCATGCCTGCTAAATCGGCGGGTGTGTCATCCATTGGAGTTACAACTTTAACAAAACCGTCTTCTTGGGTCACTTCTATGCCCAAACCCCCAAAAGCCCCACGTGTTTGAATGCGCATATCTGCGGCGTCATCGGGAGATAAATAGCTTGAGTGTGGGTCTAATGAGGTCAACATGCCATCAATTGCGGCTTCGATGAGTTTTTCGTCGTCAACTTCCTCAACATAGTCGAGCCTAATGCGATCAAAGATATCACCAAACAACTTGAGTTGCTGATAGGTTTTGGCTTCAGCGGATTCTTGCGCCAGAAGAGGCCCTGAAAATTGGGGGGCTATTGTTGCGCCAAGTAGCCCGCCAACCACAGTTGCAATCAGTAATTTTCTCATACTACTATCCTTGTTCCGCCGCAGGTCAAATTCTTTGGGCCTGCTCACAATTGATTTTCTTTGAGATCCACATAGAATCTGTGTGGATCCGTGCTTTTAGTACTTATAATATTTTATATAGTTTTATATAGACATCTTTCATCATAACCGCTCCAGTTTTTGAGTAACCACTAATTTCAAATTGGTACTGTTGGTGAATTATACCTTCAAGTTTTTCTCTTGGGGGTTTGTATCAAACATGTTCCTGTCATTTCGGTAGGTACAGGAAGGCCCATCAGATGGAGTAAGCTTGGAGCGATATCTGCGAGTTTTCCACAAGATAGGTGTGTGCCATCCGTTGTGCCAACAACTATAGCGGGTACTAAATTAGTGGTATGTGCAGTGTGGGGCCCACCAGTTACGGGATCTAGCATAACTTCACAATTTCCATGGTCTGCAGTTAAGATCATTCTGCCACCAGCTATTTGTAAAGCAGATACAACACGCCCCAACCCACGATCTACCGCTTCGCAAGCTGTGATCGCAGCTTGTAAGTCGCCGGTATGACCAACCATATCTGGATTGGCGTAATTGGTGATTATCAGATCGAAATTGGCTTCGATGGCTGCTACAAATTTATCCGTCACTTCGCTGGCAGACATCTCAGGTTGCAGATCATAGGTCGCCACTTTGGGGGAGGCCGGCATAAAACGTTCTTCGCCTTGATATAAGGTTTCGCGACCGCCATTCATGAAGAATGTGACATGAGGGTATTTTTCGGTTTCAGCTAATCGATATTGGCGTTTGCCATGTTTTGCGACCCAAGCTCCAAGTGTGTTTTCAACATTGCGTTTAGGAAAAGCGGCCTCAAAGTACATATCATGTGCGTCAGAGTAGCTAACCATCCCTAATTGAGCTGCTAATTTGGGACGTAGGCCTGTATCAAAGCTTGCGAAATCAGGATCACAGAGGGCTGCTAAAATCTCACGGACGCGGTCCGCTCTGAAATTTAAACAGAACAATCCATCATTTTTTTTCAAGCCTGCATAGTCACTGATTACTGTGGCAGGAATAAATTCATCTGTTTTTTCAGCGCTATAGGCCTGATCAATTGCGGTTAACGCTGTTTGAGCATGTGATCCCTCTGCATGCGTGATGGCAGCAAATGCAGTTTGCACGCGGTCCCACCTGTTATCACGGTCTAGTGCAAAATACCTTCCAATGATGGTTGCAATCTGAGCCCCTTGGGGGAGGTTATCCATCAGTATTTTAAAGTATGTTTTTGCCGTAGTGGGTCCTACGTCACGGCCATCAGTAATGGCGTGTATGGCTATTGGAATATCAAGAGCAGAAAAAAGTTTTATTGTAGCAAGCATATGTGAGAGATGGGCGTGTACGCCTCCATTAGAGATGACGCCCATAATGTGAGCCGTCCCACCTGTTTTGCGTAAGACATCTGCAAAGGCTAGGATTTTAGAATTAGTAAAAAAACTTTGATCTTCGATAGCTAGGTCAATTTTTCCTAAATCCATGGGCACAATTCGGCCTGCTCCTATATTGGTGTGGCCAACCTCTGAATTGCCCATTTGTCCAGTCGGCAACCCAACTTCAGGCCCATGCGTGACTAATGTTGCATTGGGGCATGTAGCCATCAGACGATCAAAGTTAGGTGTCTGTGCCAATAGAGGAGCGTTTGCAGTGCGCTCGCTGCTCAGCCCCCAGCCATCTAAAATGCAAAGTACAGTCGGTGTGCTCATAGTGTACTCCTTAAGTGTTGGCTCTTTTTATACGATCTGGCTGGTTCTGCCACTGCTTTTACACCCAGGGACTCGACTCTGATATATTACTTGATTTAAATAGAACATAACAAGAACAAAGATCTGCTACTATAGATGCAACATCGTCGAATATTATCTCTTTGGTTTCCTCGAATGGGGGCTGAGCGGCTGCTACGGCAGGACCGTATATGTGAAAATTTGCCCTTTGCTGTAGTGCGTGACACTGGGCAAATGCGTGTACTTTCTTCTTTGTCACTCAGCGCAGAGGACTATGGTTTAACACAAGATCAACCGTTACGTGACGCAATGGCGATGTGCCCTGACCTGATCACCCGATTACAAAATCTTCAATTAGAAGCTCTTTTTCTGAGTAGTTTGCGACGCTGGGCAGGTAAGTTTTCACCTTGGGTGGCAGAGGAGGCTCATAATTCCCTAGTGCTTGACCTTACAGGGTGCAGTCATCTTTTTGGGGGTGAGGCCAATTTAGTTCGAAAAATTGAATTAGAATGCTGTGATTTGGGCTTATCTGTGCATCTTGGGGTAGCAGATACAAAAGGCGCGTCCTGGGCCTTAGCGCGATATGCAGGCCAACCCATTAGACTGGCCCGTACTGGAGATGCGATCGATCAGGAGGCACACGCCACGCGGTCCCGTGCAGTGAAGCGACGTAATTGGGAGCGCGGAGGGGAACCTCCACGTCTTCATTCCAATACCGGGGGGGTGGGACGAATTGCTCTAGCTGGTTTTACGCGTCAAGCTCTTGGAGTTTTACCTGTTGAAGCCTTACGGCTTGAAGACCATGTTGTCGTAGCACTCAATCGGTTGGGCATACGTCGCATTGAAGATCTTATTGGCCAGCCGCGCGCTTCAATTGCCCGCCGGTTTGGCAAAGGCACGGTCTACCGAATGGATCAAGCGCTGGGCGTTGCGCCTGAACCGGTGAGTCCAGCCAAGCAAGCCTTGCATTTTGCCTGTAGGCTAACATTGCCTGAACCTATTGGCCGTATGGAAGATATGCAGGCAGCATTGCATAAGTTGCTTCCACGACTGGGTGCAGGATTAGGTGCAAAAGGTCGTGGTGTGCGACGGTTACGCTTAGAGGCGTATCGTACAGATCAAACAATGCAGTGGGTTGAGGTCGGATTGGCTCGGCCCACTGCAGATTCGGATAGGATGTATCCACTTTTGGCGGTAAAGCTCGCTGAGATTGATGCTGAATTTGGGGTTGATATTATGCGAGTGGTTGCTGCACAAACAGAGCCTATCCACGCTCAGCAACATAAAGGCCATATTGAGGCGGGGGCTGCAGTTGCTGCACGATTGTCTGAAAATACAGCATTGGATGATCTCATAGGAATATTGGGCGCACGTATCGGATTAGAGGCTATTACCCGACTGCACCCCGGTGATAGCCATATCCCTGAAAAAGCAGCCCAAGTGTTGGCAGCCGCATGGTCTGTACCTGAAATGGATTGGCAAGATTCACCACGGCCACGCCCTTTGGTTGTGTTTCAGCCAGAGCCAGTGATAGCACATGACGGACCGCAAGCACCGTCACAGTTTAAATGGCGTGGGCAAACTCATGAGGTGGCCCACGCCCAAGGGCCTGAGCGGATTGCACCAGAATGGTGGTTAGCTGAGCGTGCATGGCGCAGTGGTACACGCGACTATTGGCAAGTCTTAACCAAAGCTGGGGATAGGTTTTGGCTATATTTTGCGCATGGTGGTGTAGTTTCAGGAGGATGGTTTTGCCAAGGTAGATTTGCATGACCAAAAAGAGATTAGAAACAAACACGGAATACGCCTAATTACTTTTCCGTTCATATTTATAATTAGTGATTTCTCGTAAGCCAAAGAGATGATAAGTAACCAGAAATTAGTCGATGCCGCATTAATGACCTTTGTGGTAGGTGTTCTTCTGATGTTGGACTCGCCAGCATATCAAAATAGGGCTTCGGTAATGACCTTGGTGGGAGTTAGTGAAATGGAAAAAGCTGGTGACAATAACTGATGCAGATGGATAACCACCTTAACCCAGCTAACGCACACAAGCAGCGTTGCCCTAGATGTCAGTTACCACTGAACACTGTTGTTGTGCATGGACATGAGCAATGTGTAACCTGTAAGTCAAACATCTTTGAGTGTTGCTCAGGGGATACCTGTGAGACAGACCATAACTTGGCAGTGGGTTATAAAAGGGAGTGATAATGGAAGTTATTCCAACTACTATTTTTAGTCGAACCATTTGGGAATTGAAAGGTTAAACTATGGGTCAGGATATCATAACTCCATATCTTCTAATACTAGGCGAAGACATCATAGCTTCCTGCTTGTTTATGCTTATTGGCTGCATAGCTTGCATCGCAGGTTATTTAGATATGACCAGCAACTAATTTCAAGGTTAATGACTAGTGATTAGAAAATGATTGACAAGCATAGCCATAATAATCACAGACTTATTAGCTAAAAATTTGCTTTTGGTGATGTTCGTGAATTCAACGTCCTACACACCAG
>TARA_B110001450_G_scaffold78059_1_pt1 | contig 10306 bp, 5 predicted proteins | sample TARA_B110001450 | Tara Oceans TARA_B110001450 (sample SAMEA4396538) | marine metagenome | biome: Polar Biome; feature: [SRF] surface water layer (ENVO:00010504); material: water (ENVO:00002006), including particulate matter (ENVO:01000060) such as... | depth 5 m | reverse complement strand
TTATTTAGCGTTGGGTTTTGGGCTGCAATTGCCAGAATTATTTTAAAAAATAGAATTCTTATAATTATTCTTATCACAATTGCTACAGTAGGACTTGTAAGTCAGTTTAAACATATGCGTTTTACCTATACTGAAGCCAACTTACTACCTGATGATCATGCTATTAACCAAGAATACAATAGCTTTCTTAATAAATTTGGTAATGAAGGTAACCTTATTATAATAGGCATACAAGATGATTCATTTTTTACTCCTGAAAAATTTAATGCTTGGAGTAAATTAGGAACAGAATTAAATAAAAATAAAAATATAACAAATGTAATTGGTGTAGGGGAAATACAAAACTTAGTAAAAAACAATAACGAAAAGAAATTTGACCTAAAACCATTAGTTTCTAAAAAAATAAAAACACAAAAGGAACTAGATAACTTAAAGAAAACTTTATATCACGATTTACCTTTTTATAAAAAAATACTATACAATCCACAAACAAACACATTCAGAACTTTAATTTATATTAATAAAGAAATTGTAAATAAGCCTGAAAGAAAAAAATTAATTGAAGAATTTTTAATACCAATAATTGAAGACTATAATGAACGCTATAATTTAAACGTAAGAGTTTCTGGAATGCCATATATTCGAACTTTAAATTCGAATACTATTATCAGTGAAATTTCTTATTTTATATCAGCAGCATTGATTGTAACAGGATTTATTTTCTTTTTATTCTTCAGATCATTCAGAGCAACATTTATATCGCTATTTACTGTAATTATTGGAGTAATGTGGACCTTCGGTTTACTAGGTATGTTACAGTATGAAATTACGGTACTTACCGCTATTATTCCACCTTTAATTATTGTTATTGGTATTCCAAATTGTGTGTTTTTAATCAATAAATACCAGTCTGAGGTTAAAAAACACGGAAATCAAGCAAAATCATTACAAAGAGTTATTACAAAAATAGGTAATGCCACTTTAATGACTAATGCTACTACAGCAGCTGGTTTCGCTACATTTATACTAACAAAAAGTGATTTACTAAGTGAATTTGGAACTGTTGCATCCTTAAGCATATTATCTATATTTATTCTTTCATTACTATTAATACCAATCATATATAGTTTCATGCCATTACCTAAACAAAAGCATCTTAACCATTTGAATAAGAAATGGATAGATGGATTTGTTAATTGGATGGAACATATGGTGAAAAATAAAAGAATAACTATATATACAGGTTCTTTAGTTTTACTAATAGTAAGTATGATTGGTATTTACAACATAAAGGTTACCGGAAGTCTAATTGAAGATATGCCAAAAAATACTGACTTTTTTAGAGATATTAGATTCTTTGAAAAAGAATTTGACGGAATTATGCCTGTTGAGTTTATGATTGACACTAAAAGAAAAAAAGGTGTTATGAAATTAGCCACCCTAAAACGCATGGATAAACTTGAAGAGGCTATTAATGAAATTCCAGAATTATCAAAACCAATGTCATTGGTTGGATTAGTTAAGTACACTAAACAAGCCTATTATAATGGTAATCCAAAGTACTATCAATTGCCTACTTCTCAAGAAAAAAACTTCATACTTTCATATGCTAAAAATGCAGATATGGATAATGATTTAATGAACAGTTTTGCAGATAGTACAGGACAATATGCTAGAATTACTACATTCATGAAGGATATTAGTACCGACAGAATGGAGGCTATAGAACTGCAACTACAACAAAAGATTTCTAAAATATTTCCTGAAGATAGATATAGTGTAATAATAACAGGAAAGGCTTTAATTTTTCAAAAAGGAACTAAATACTTAAGAGATAATTTATTTTTATCATTAGGACTTGCTATTGTAATTATATCATTATTTATGGCATATATGTTTAGGTCGTTCAGAATGATCATAGTTTCATTAATCCCAAACCTCTTACCGCTATTAATTACCGCAGGGTTAATGGGCTATTTAGGGGTGCCAATTAAACCATCTACAATATTAGTCTTTAGTATAGCTTTTGGAATATCTGTAGATGATACCATTCACTTTTTGGCAAAATACCGACAGGAATTACAAGCAAATAATTGGAAAATTAAAAAGTCTGTATACGGTGCACTAAGAGAAACTGGAGTAAGTATGTTCTATACATCTATAGTATTATTTTTTGGTTTTTCTGTTTTCACAATTTCAAGTTTTGGAGGTACTGTTGCATTAGGAGGATTAGTTTCGATAACATTATTATTAGCAATGTTAGCTAACTTACTATTATTACCGTCATTACTTTTATCACTAGAAAGAAGTATTGCGAATAAAAAAGTTTTAAAAGAACCAAACTTTAAGGTACTTCCAGAAGAAGATTTAGAGCAGTAATTTAAATGTTAATACTATAATAGTATTAACACACATAAAAAATTATATTTGCTAATAAATTAAAATTCATCTAATAAGCTCAATTTCAAAGAAAATTAGCTTTAGATATACAGTAATTAGAATAAAATAATTATAGATACATGAAATCAACATCAGTTTCAGAATTATTAAAAGGAGAACAACTTTTACAAGAAATAAGCATTAAAGGTTGGGTAAGAACATTTAGAGCAAAAAGATTTATTGCCTTAAATGATGGATCAACTATTAACAATATACAATGTGTAGTTGACTTTGAAAACACCAATGAAGAAACTCTAAAAAGAATCACAACTGGAGCGGCAGTTGCTTTAAAAGGAACTTTAATTGAAAGTCAAGGTAAAGGGCAGAAAGTTGAGATTGAAGTAAAAAGTATTGAGATATTAGGTGATTCTGATCCTGAGACATATCCAATACAACCTAAGAAACATAGTTTAGAGTTTTTACGTGAAAATGCTCACTTAAGAACTCGTACTAACACGTTTAGTGCTGTAATGCGTTTACGATCTGCAATGTCATTTGCAATTCATCAATATTTCAATAAAAATGGATTTTACTATATGCATACCCCAATAATTACGGGTAGTGATGCAGAAGGAGCAGGAGAAATATTTCAAGTAACTGGATTAGATTTAAAAAATCCTCCTTTAAATGATGACGGATCTGTAGATTACAGCAATGATTTTTTTGGAAAGGAAACGAACTTAACTGTTTCTGGTCAATTAGAAGCTGAAACTTATGCAATGTCCCTAGGTAAAGTATACACTTTCGGGCCTACATTTAGAGCTGAAAACTCAAATACTTCTCGTCATCTTTCAGAATTTTGGATGATTGAGCCAGAAGTTGCTTTTATGGATTTGGCAGGAAATATGGATTTAGCTGAAGACTTTTTAAAATCTGTTGTATCATACATCTTAGAAAATAATAAAGAAGATTTAGCATTTTTGGAACAACGATTATTAGACGAGGAAAAATCAAAACCTCAAAAGGATCGTAGTGAAATGACTTTGACTGAAAAACTTCATTTTGTAGCTGATAACAATTTTAAACGTGTTAGTTATACTGAAGCAATAGATATTTTAAAGAACTCTAAGCCTAATAAAAAGAAAAAGTTTAACTACATCATTGAAGAATGGGGAGCAGATTTACAAAGTGAACACGAACGCTTCCTTGTTGAAAAACATTTTAAATGCCCCGTAATTTTGTTTGATTACCCTGCAAATATTAAAGCGTTTTATATGCGTTTAAATGAAGATGGAAAAACAGTACGTGCTATGGATATTTTATTTCCTGGTATTGGAGAAATGGTAGGAGGATCTCAGCGAGAAGAACGTTTAGAAGTATTACTTGAGAAAATGAAAGCATTAAATATCGATGCTGAAGAATTATCATGGTATACTGATCTTCGTAAATACGGAAGCGCAGTACATTCTGGTTTTGGACTAGGTTTCGAACGTTTGGTTATGTTTGCGACTGGAATGAGTAATATTAGAGATGTAATTCCGTTTCCAAGAACACCTCAAAACGCTTCTTTTTAGAGAATAAAAAATAAATCATAAAACAAACCTACAAGACTTTAAATCCTTGTAGGTTTTTTTATCTTTACAATATTATGCTAAAGCAGTATCTACAATTTAAGTTATCACAAAAATTATCTCCACAACAAATACAGTTGATGAAGCTAATTCAATTGCCTACTCAAGCTTTTGAACAACGAATAAAACAAGAATTAGAAGAGAACCCTGCTTTAGATGATAGTCATAATGATTCTAATGAAGATGAGTTTCAAGATGAAAATTATGATGACTCATATGATAATGAAATTATAAATACCGATGATATTAATATTGATGAATATCTAAGTGATGATGAAACTCCTAGTTATAGGTTACAAGCAAATAATTACAGTGCTGATGATGAGGATAGAATTACTCCTTATGCCGCTGGAATGACTTTTACTCAACACTTAATAAATCAATTAAATACTTTTCGCTTAAACGAGCAAGAATATCTAATTGCCGAATTTTTGGTAGGAAGTATTAATGAGAACGGATACATAAGACGAGAAATCTCCGATATTGTTGATGATTTAGCATTTACTCAAGGAGTATACACTACAAATGAAGAAGTCTTAAAAGTATTAAATATTGTACACACATTAGAACCTACAGGTGTTGGAGCTAGAAACCTACAAGAATGTCTTCTCCTGCAATTAAAACAAAAACCAAAAGAAAAATCTGTAGAGATTGCAATCAAAATTATTGAAGAAGGGTTTGATCAGTTTGCAAAAAAGCATTATCAGAAATTAATAAAAAAGTTTAATATTTCTGAAGAAGAATTAAAAGCTATTATCTCGGGAATTGAAAAATTAAATCCTAAACCAGGAGGAGGCTATACAGGAAATAATAAAATTACAGAACATGTAGTTCCTGACTTTAGTATAAAAATTATTGAAGGGAAATTAGAGCTAACCCTAAACGGTCGTAATGCACCAGAATTACATATATCAAATGAGTATAATAATATGCTAAAAGGATATAAGGAAAGTAAAAACAAATCAAAATCACAAAAAGATGCTGTTCAGTTTATAAAGCAAAAACTAGATGCAGCAAAATGGTTTATTGATGCTATTAAGCAACGCCAGCAAACCTTATTTGTCACTATGTCTGCCATAATGAAATACCAAGAAGCATACTTATTAAGCGGAGACGAAATGGACTTAAAACCAATGATTCTTAAAGATATTGCTGATGAAATAAACATGGATATTTCTACCGTTTCAAGAGTGGCAAACAGTAAATATGTTGATACTCCTTATGGAACAAAACTCATAAAAGAATTCTTTTCTGAAGCAATGAAAAACGATAAAGGAGAAGATGTTTCTACAAGAGAAATTAAAAATATTCTTTCAAATGTAGTTGACAATGAAAATAAAAAGAAACCTTTAACAGATGAAAAACTTGCAAAACTTTTGAAAGAAAAAGGGTATCCAATTGCAAGAAGAACTATTGCAAAATACAGAGAACAACTAGACATACCTGTAGCTCGTCTAAGAAAAAAAATTTAGTTTTGAATAAATTCTTAATCTACATTTCCTATATTTTTCATCCTATATTCGTTCCTTTTTTTGGAGTGTGTATTTTTTACAGTGTAACATCTCCATATTACACTGAAGAGTATATTCAAAACAGAGCACTACAATTATTTATATTAACAATTATTATACCCTTATTGATTTTTAGAGTATTGAATAAACTCAATCTTGCTAGTAATTTAATGCTTGAAAAAATTAAAGAAAGAAGATTACCATATTTAATTGCTGTTTTTCTCAACCTATACATTACTAAATATATATTTATAGAAAGTTATGATGTTGGATTACATTATTTTTTCGCAGGTATTAGTTTTACAAGTATTTCATTTTTAATACTAAGTTATCTTAATTACAAAGCAAGTCTACATGCTGCTGCTATAAGCGGACTAACGATGTTCATTATTACACTAAGTATTCATTTTCAATTAAACTTAATTTTCGGTATTGGTCTTTTAATACTTATTAATGGTCTTGTTGCTACTTCAAGATTGCATTTAAAAGCGCACAACTCGTTAGAATTAATTATAGGATTTTTATTAGGATTGATTCCACAATTAATGATGATGATATACTGGTTATAAATTAACTAAAAAAGGTAAAACATTAATCCAAACTTAATTTCAGTCACGTCTATTGATTCTGAATTTAATAAAGCATCATCCGTAAAAAAATCACTAAGGCCGTAGGCTATATAAAAATTCCATGTATTCCATCCAAAAGCAAGATCTAAAGAAGCTTTAATCCTTTTCAAATCAGGAGTATTATACTGTTTGAAATCCCCTAACTCACCCTTATAGCGTACAATACTATTTACTACATAACCAAATTTTAATCCAGTATAAATTCTCCAAAACTTATATGATTCCATAGTTGAAGTTCTCCACCTGAACTGTATTGGCAACTCAATAAGATTAATATTAAGTTTATTTTTACTAAATCCAACTAGGTCGTTATCCAATTCTTGATAATTAACGATTCCATTTTCTTCTTTAATGAATAAATTATGATTATATGAATTACTCGAATATCCTAAGCCAACACCTAAAGCTATATTTCTTTGTTTATTTAGAGGAAAATCTCTTATAAAACCAAAATGAACTCCTCCAGATAAACCTTGTTGTGAAATCCCGGAAGGTTTGTTTTCAAGAAAATTATAAGAAATCCCAGCATAAAATTGATCTTCTCTATATTTAGGATCGTTAACTTTATCTATAGTATTATCTTCTTGAGAGAAAAGAAATACACTATACAAAAGTGCGACAAAACAAAATGTTTTTTTCATATAAAAACGAAGATAACCATTATGAATTATATTACAAAAGATATAAATCGCTTTAAATATAACAATAAATTAAACCATATATAATTATTACATTTGTAAATAATATTTGTAACAATTAATCTAATTAAACGTCAAATAAAATAAAAATAAATTAACATACTAATGAAGAAAAGCATCATTTATCTCGCTTCATTACTTTTACCTGTATCAATTATGGCGCAAAAAGTAACTTTTGAAGAGTACGATCTCGAAAATGGACTACATGTAATTTTACATCAAGACAATTCTGCTCCAGTTGTAACCACATCTGTAATGTACCACGTTGGTGCAAAAGATGAAAACCCAGAAAGAACTGGGTTTGCACACTTTTTTGAACACCTATTATTTGAGGGGACCGAAAACATTGAGAAAGGAAAATGGTTTGAAATTGTAACTTCTAACGGAGGAAGTAATAATGCCAATACTTCTGATGACAGAACATACTATTACGAAGTATTCCCTTCCAATAACTTAGAGTTAGGCTTATGGATGGAATCAGAAAGAATGCTACATCCTGTAATTGACCAAGTGGGAGTTGACACTCAAAATGAAGTAGTAAAAGAAGAAAAAAGACTTCGAGTAGACAACCAACCATATGGTAGTTTTATGGCTGAGGTAAAAAAATTAATATTTACAAAACACCCATACCGCTGGGCTACTATCGGATCTATGGATCATCTTGACGCATCTACGTTAGAAGAGTTTCAAGCTTTTAATAAAAAATACTATATTCCTAATAATGCGGTTTTAGTAGTTGCAGGAGACCTAGACAAGAAGAAAACTAAAAAAATGATACTAGATTACTTTGGTAGTATTCCAAAAGGAAAGTCGATATCTAAATTAAGTATTAAAGAAGCTCCTATAACAAAAGAAATTAAAGGAACATACTATGATCCAAACATTCAAATACCAGCTATAGTTTCTGCATATAGAACACCCTCTATGAAAACTAGGGATGCTTATGTTTTAAACATGGTTTCAACTGTTTTAAGTGATGGTAAAAGTTCAAGGCTTTATAAAAAACTTGTTGATGAGAAAAAAATGGCTCTACAAGTAGGAGCCTTTAATGTAAGTCAAGAGGACTATGGAATGTATTTAACCTATGGCTTACCATTAGGAGAAACAAAACTTGAAGATCTTGTTAAAGAAATTGATGAGGAAGTTTTAAAAATACAAACTGAATTAATAAGTGAACGAGAATTTGAAAAACTACAAAATAAATATGAAAACCAATTTGTAAACTCAAATGCAAGTATAGAAGGTATTGCTAATTCTTTAGCTAAATACTATATGCTATATGGTGATATCAATTTAATAAATAATGAAATTGATATCTATAAATCTATTACTAGAGAAGAAATTAAAAATGTCGCTAAAAAGTATTTGAACTCAAATCAAAGAGCACTATTAGAATATCTTCCTAAAAAAGAAGAACAAAAAAAATAAATTCAGATGAAAATAAATATTTTATCATTAATAGCATTAGTTTTTATGAGCATAACAACAATGCAAGGTCAGATTGATAGATCTAAACAGCCAACACCCGGTCCAGCACCGAAAATAAATATTGGAAAACCACAATCATTTACGCTATCTAATGGATTAAAGGTTATGGTTGTTGAAAATCATAAATTACCAAGGGTTTCTTTAAACTTACGTATAGATAACCCACCAATTCTAGAAGGAAATATAGCAGGTGTTTCAGATTTAACCGGAGCTATGTTAGGTAAAGGTTCTAAAACAATAACAAAAGATGCTTTTAACGAGGAGGTTGACTACATGGGAGCTAATGTTAATTTAGTTGCTAATGGAGGATTTGCTAGCGGGCTATCAAAATACTTTAGTAGATTAGTAACTTTAATGGCTGATGCTGCAATTAATCCTAACTTTACGCAAGTCGAATTTGAAAAAGAAAAGGAGAAATTAATTGAGGGAATTAAATCTGAAGAAAAAAATGTAAAAACTGTAGCAAATAGAGTTAAAGACCTATTAGTTTATGGAAAAGATCATCCATATGGAGAGTATGTTTCAAAAGAAACCGTTAACAATGTTACTTTAGCAGATGTAAGTAAATTCTACCAAAATTACTTTGTACCAGCAAATGCTTATCTAGTTATAACTGGTGATGTTTACTTCAGTAATGTAAAAGAAATTGTTTCAAAAAACTTTAGTAGTTGGAGAAAAGCTACTGCTCCAATGGTTTCTATGCCATCAGTGAAAAATGTTCAATATACTCAAGTAAACTTTGTTGACATGCCAGATGCTGTTCAATCAGAAATAGCGATCGTTAATTCTGTTGACCTTAAAATGGATGATCCTGATTATCATGCAGCTTTAATTGCAAACAAAATATACGGTGGAGGTTTTAACAGTATGTTAAATTTAAATTTAAGAGAAGCAAATGGTTGGACTTATGGAGCACGTTCTTCTCTAAGAGCTAATAAAGATACACAAACAACTTTCACTTCTTCAACAAGTGTTAGAAATTCCGTAACAGATAGTGCTGTTGTTGAAACTTTAAAAGAACTAAAAAACATCCGAACTATAGATGTTACTCTAAAACAACTAAATAACGTTAAAGCTAAATATTTAGGAGATTTTGTTTTAGCTATGGAAAAACCACAAACTATTTCTCGTTATGCTTTAAACATCGAAACAAATAAACTAAGAGCAGATTACTATGAAACTTTCCTAGAGAAAATTAATGCAGTCTCTATTGCAGATGTAAAAAGAGTTGCGAATAAATATTTCTTAGGTGAAAATTCAAGAATTATCATAGCGGGAAAGGGTAGTGATGTTGTTGAAAATTTAGAAAAGTTAACATTTAATGGTAAAGAAATACCTGTTAAGTATTATGATAAGTATGGTAAATCTGTAAAAAAGCCAGAATACTCAAAACCTATCCCTAAAGGAGTAACTGCACAAACTGTAATAGACAAATATTTAAGTGTTATCGGAGGAAAAGATGCAGTGGCTAAAGTTAAAACTTTAAAGCTCTTCGGAGATATGAATGCAATGGGACAAATTATGGGTGTTGAAATGACCAAAATGACTCCTAATAAATCAAAAATGGAAGTATCTCACCCACAAATGGGTACGGTAATGAAAGATGTTTTTAATGGTGATACAGGATATTCTGAACAAATGGGTCAAAAAACAACAAAAACATCTGATCAAATTACTCAAGCTAAGATTAAGAATTCTTTATTCGAAGAATTGACTCTAGACATGTCTAAAGTCAGTTTAGAAAGTGTAACATCAATTAATGGAAAGGATGCATATAAATTAAAAGTAGAAGGTGCAAAAAACCCTGAATACAAATATTATAATTTAAAGACTGGATATTTAGTTAAAACGGAGTCCACAATTGAAGCAAGAGGTCAAGAGATAGTTAAAATTACTGAATATGGAAATTACACACCTACAAGTGGAATTAATTTCCCATTTAATTTAACACAAAAAATAGGCCCTCAGGT
>TARA_B110001450_G_scaffold14025_2_pt1 | contig 10311 bp, 6 predicted proteins | sample TARA_B110001450 | Tara Oceans TARA_B110001450 (sample SAMEA4396538) | marine metagenome | biome: Polar Biome; feature: [SRF] surface water layer (ENVO:00010504); material: water (ENVO:00002006), including particulate matter (ENVO:01000060) such as... | depth 5 m | reverse complement strand
CGTCCTCAGCCTTCTCCCCCGCCAGTGAAAGATCCTTAACCTTGTCCAGCGACGCAAAGAGAGCCCCGCGGACGTCGGCGCACTCACGCGGCATGTCGTCCACGAGCGTCCCGCCGCTCCCCGCCGCGTCCATCGCGCGGCAAAGATCGGCCGCGACCGAGAGGAGGTCCGCGGGGGGTTCCTTGGCCGCCGCCGCGTCCCCGTCGGTGTCCTCGTCCTCGTCCGCCTTCTTCCCTTTTTTGCCCTTCTTGGCGGGCTTCTTCTCAGCCGGCTTGTCCTCCTTGCCAGCCGCCGCCGCGCGCTGAGCCTTGAGGTTCTTCTCGAGCAGGCTGGATACCCGCACCGCGCACGCCTCCCTCAGGCCGTCGAGGGGCTCGGCGAGGGGCGCCACGCCAGCCTCCTCCACGAGACCGCCGGAAGATTTCTTCTTTCCCTTCTTGGGCGCCGCAGCCGCGTTCGCAGCCGCGCCGTCGGCCCGGTAAAAGGCGTGCGTGACCAGGAACTTGACGAGCGTCGCCTGGCTCGCCGCCGGCAGCTTGGCCCACAAACCCACCGCCTGTTCCAGCGCCCAGAGCCTGCGCTTGTTACCGACGAGCTCACCGCCCGGCGCGCCCTCCGTTCGCTTGGCTACATCCGCCGGCGGGGCGACAAAGATGCCCATGAGCTCGCGCATGTACCCAGAGGCGTCGTCGACGGACAGGCCGCCGATGAGCTCCCGTACCGCGTTCCTCTTGGACACCTTATCGAACCGGCTGGGACCCAGGCGTTGAAGCGCGGCGATGACGCTGAGCCTCTTCTGCTGCGGCGTGTCCTTCGCCTTTGCGTACGCGACGACGGAATCGAGGCACTCCTCGGCGGCGGCGTGCAGGTAGTTCTCCTCCTTGTTGAGGTTGTTCAGCAGGCACCGGATGAACCCGTCGGAGAAGAGCGAGGGAACAGCCTCGGGCTCGCACAGCGGCAGCAGGGTATTGAACAGCCTGAACCCGAGGTACCGCCGCTGGTGCGACCCCGACACGAAGAGACCGTTTTCGCAAGCCACGTCCCACAGCGTCTCAACCGCGCCCGGGACCTCCACCGCGTGCGTGATGAGACCGTCCCACACTGAATGAACCCGCGGGTGCACGTAGGACGATTCCATCAACGCGTCCCTCACGGTCTCCACGCGGTCACGCTGGAACACCGCCGTCCAGTCCTTAGCCTTGACGCCGCCCTGGGGCACGCACTCGCATTCATCCTTGATCGATTTGGGCATGTAAGGCCACAGCTCCATGCACAGCTGGACAACCTCGGGCCCCGCCTTGCTCGCCGGGGTGGTGATCCAACTCGTGAGCGCGGGTGACCGGTCGAACATCTTACCCATCCCGGGCCCCAACGCAGCCTTGAGCTCCAGCACCACCGCGGCGGCTGATTCCGCCAAGTACGCCTTTGAAGCCGCGAGCTTGGCCGTCTCCTCGGCGACAGCCGCGCCGAACGAGAGGACGGACTCGAGTGTCAGGTCGCCGCCCTTGAAGCGAGCGGCCATGGCACGGACCAGGGCGGCGATTCCGAAGAGCTGGCCCATCAAAATGTCCCTCGCCTCGGCACCCTTGGTGCTCTGCGTGATTGGCTCCAAGCTGGATTTGAGGAGCTTGAGGCCGTCGGGGAGCGACACGAGGGGGATCTCCGTGAAGGCGGCGGTGAGCGCGAGCGCGAAGCCCTGGCGCGCGCCCGAGCGACCGGAGCCGAGGCCACGCGCGAGACGCTTGAGCGCGTACACCAGCACGGGCGAGCATCCCTCCAGCGCCGGGCCGTCGACGACGCCGTTCGCGTCGCCGCCGCCGCCGCCGCCCATCAAAGTTCCATCATCGGCCCCACCGGGTACGTGCTCGTCCTGCGCCTGCTTGAGCTCGTTCACCAGGTTGACGGCGGACTCGCGCCGTGTCTCGGCATCGATGTTCGCCAAGTCCCAGAAGTGCTGCAACACGTGCCCTGGCACCTCGAGCCGAACCATGGCGGCGGGCGGTCCTTCAGTAACGCGCCTCTGCCTCCTTCTGCAATGATGAAAAAGCGCTGTCGAGGTCGATTTTTCCGGCAGTTGCAGTTCGTTTGCGGCGGCGCCTGATTTATATGGAAGCGTTGGTCTAATGAACCCTTACTGAAATGCCCATAGACTCTTTTAGAAGAGAAGGTCCGAGAAGAAGAAGTGTCCACGTGGTTGGTTGCGGCGAAGCGATTGTCTCCCGTAAACTTCGACCGAGTAAGACGGAGGGAGGTCACAGTTGCCGCGTCGGAGTGACGTCGCGGAAGAGTGAACAGGTCGACCGCGCAGGTGACCGAGGAAGACCGTCGTCGAGGTACCACGTACCGAAGCTCGACGCCCACACCGACTCCGCCAATCAGCGAGAAGGTTAGGAAAAGATGTTGCAGAGCGTGCTCCGGACCGCCCGCCGCGGCGCCGCGCTGGTGAGCGCCCGTCCCTTTCGCGCCCGGCTCGTTCCCCGTCGCGTCCCCGCGTCTCCACCGGTGGAATGGCTCACGCGCGACGTCTCCGAGCGCACCTCGCGGCCCGCGCGACCTTCCCCGTCACGGATCGGCCCTGCCCGCCGCGCGCGATCATAGACGGGCCCCGAATCGTCGGAGCCACCGCCGATCTGGACGGTGGCTTCGTTCCGCGAGATCTGAGCGCGGGACCGTGGACGCGTGGACGATGCGCGCCCGTATTTCTCCCGCGCGCGTTTAACCGTCACACGGGCCTAATCTGACCTTCGCCCCGTCCCGTTCCCACGCCCGTTCCCCCCGCAGCGCACCAACGCGCGTGCCGCCTTCGAGGCCACAAACGGCCCCCAGGAATTCTTCCGCCGCTCGTTCGCGTCGTCCGGTTCCAGGTTCGCCAACGAGGTGATCGGCATCGACCTCGGCACCACCAACTCGTGCGTCGCGGTGATGGATGGCAAGAACGCCAAGGTGATCGAGAACGCCGAGGGCGCGCGCACCACCCCGTCCATGGTCGCCTTCACGGAGAAGGGCGAACGGCTGGTGGGGCAGCCGGCGAAGAGGCAGGCGGTGACCAACCCCACGAACACCCTCTACGCGTGCAAGCGACTCATCGGCCGCAGGTTCGACGACGAGCACACCAAGAAGGAGGCGAAGATGGTCCCCTACAAGATCACCGCGGCGTCCAACGGCGACGCGTGGGTGGAAGCCGGCGGGAAGCAGTACTCACCGTCGCAAGTCGGCGCTTTCGTCCTCCAGAAGATGAAGGAAACCGCCGAGTCATACCTCGGCCACGGCATCACCCAAGCCGTCGTCACCGTCCCGGCGTACTTCAACGACTCGCAGAGGCAGGCGACCAAGGACGCCGGTAAGATTGCGGGCCTGGACGTGCTCCGCATCATCAACGAGCCCACCGCCGCCGCGCTCTCCTACGGGGTGGACCAAAAAGAGGGCCTCGTGGCTGTGTACGACTTGGGCGGCGGCACCTTCGACGTGTCCATCCTCGAGATCTCCGGCGGCGTGTTCGAGGTCAAGGCGACGAACGGCGATACCTTCCTGGGCGGCGAGGATTTCGACACCGCGCTCCTCGACGACTTTGTCCAGACGTTCAAGAAGGAGTCCGGCATTGACCTCACCGGCGATAAGCTCGCGGTTCAGCGCCTCCGGGAGGCTGCGGAGAAGGCCAAGATCGAGCTGTCCTCCGCGCAGTCCACCGACATCAACCTCCCTTTCATCACCGCCGACGCCACCGGCCCCAAGCACATGGCCATGTCCCTCTCCAGGTCCCAGCTGGAGAAGCTCGTGGGTCCCCTCCTGGAGCGCACTAAGGATCCGTGCAGGAACTGCCTTAAGGATGCCGGCGTGGCCGCGTCCGAGATCAACGAGGTTCTCCTCGTGGGAGGCATGTCCCGCATGCCCAAGGTGACTGAGATTGTCAAGGATCTGTTCCAGAGGTCCCCGAACAAGGGTGTCAACCCCGACGAGGTTGTCGCCATGGGCGCCGCCATCCAGGGCGGCGTCCTCCGCGGCGACGTGAAGGACATCCTCCTCCTCGACGTGACGCCCCTCTCGTTGGGTATCGAGACCCTCGGCGGTGTGTTCACCCGTCTCATCAACCGCAACACCACCATCCCCACCAAGAAGTCCCAGACCTTCTCCACCGCGGCTGATAACCAGACCCAGGTTGGCATCAAGGTTCTCCAGGGCGAGCGCGAGATGGCGTCGGACAACAAGATGCTCGGAAACTTTGACCTCGTGGGCATTCCCCCCGCGCCCCGCGGCGTGCCCCAGATCGAGGTCACCTTCGACATCGACGCCAACGGCATCGTGAACGTTTCCGCCAAGGATAAGGCCACCGGCAAGGAGCAGCAGTGCACCATCCAGAGCGGCGGCGGCCTCTCCGACGCGCAGGTTGAGCAGATGGTTCGCGAGGCTGAGACCCACGCCGACGCCGACAAGAACCGCAAGGAGCTCATCGAGGCGAAGAACGAGGCGGACACCCTGCTCTACAGCGCCGATAAGAACATCTCCGAGCACCAGGCTAACCTCCCCGCCGAGGTGGTCGACGCCATCAAGGCGGCGCAGGCTGACCTCAGGACCGCGGTCGAGTCGGAGAACGTGGAGCAGGTGAAGGAGAAGATCAACGAGCTCCAGCAGGCGGTGATGAAGATCGGCGAGGCGCTCAACAAGAGTGCCGGTGCTGACGCCGGTGCGGGCGCCGACGCCGGTGCGGGCGCCGAGGAGCCCAAGGCCGAGGAGGCGGGCGAGGAGGGCGAGAAGAAGGAGGAGCCCAAGCAGTAAAACATTCTTACTGCACCCGGCGGGGGGCGGACGCCCGCCTCGTACTGCCGTTCACATTTGCGATTTTAATATCATACAGATTCAATCTACATCATCGAACACCCTCACAGCGCGCTCCCCCCGCCGCTGGCACCCGACCCCGACCGTGTGGCACCCCGGCCGTTCCCCGACTCGGCTCCGTCCAACTTTGTGTACTGTGCCGCACGTCCGCTCATCTTGGCCCGCATCTGCGCGAGGCCCGCCACACCCCCACCCTCCATCACCCCACTCGCGGCGCGCGACCGCAACCTCTCCGCTCTTCGACCCTTAAGGTAGTAATACTGCGATTGATTGGCACGGGAACGACGGCCGGTGAGACGGGGAGGCGTTCGTCGTGACGAGAGGAGGGGAGGATCGGGGGCGCGCGATGGGTGGTGACTCACCATGTACGACATGCCCGCGGCGATGAGGAAAATGAACCCGACGAAGAGCTGCCCCATCATGTTGAAGTGGTGCGGCCATTGCGACTCCTCGGACTGCACCCCTGTGCCCATCTGGTCCGGCGCACCCTACCGCGCTCGGGGAAGTGGAGAAGGCACCTTCAAATTTCAACTGTCAAGCCAAAAAAAAGAAATCGCCTCGTCGGTGGGTGGCGGTCCAAGAGGCCTGGAGTCACCGATGCAAAAGCCGAGTGTGGCGTCGTCCGGCCCCGATGCGAGGAGCGTCTCGGCCCGACGCGAATTATCGTCCCCGCCCGCAAAAGGCAAAAGGTAAGGTATGGGCCCACCACGCTTCCACTGCGCCACTTCGATGAAGGTGTATTTATCGAAGCGAGGTTTCGATCCTCGGACCTGTGGGTTCCCCACGTTTGGTAATCCAGTTGGTTTGCACACTGGAAAATCATTCATGTGTGAAACCGGATTTTTTGAATTATATAGCGCACCAAAGTTCGGCTCCTTGAGAACAGGCTGTGAACCCTTCTCGAGCTCATGTACGACCGATTCAGGGCGAGACTACGCGTGCTGAGCGACCTGCGATGCGCTGCTATGCTCTATTATCTTATGACAACAAGTACGGCGCGGTGCGGACCTGGTAATGACTCATCACCCGACCCGAACCGCGCTCACCGAATGAATCTCAGTTGTTAGCTGATTTTGTAATACGCTCCACTCCGCCCGCTCCCTTCTCTTAGACACGACGCATTACCTGTCGCCGCGCACCTTCTGGGCGAACTTGGACGAACCGAGGTCGGACGAGCCCGGGAAGGCTCCGAAGGTGGTGACGCGCGGGATCTCACCGCCGCCCCGGATGTACGCGTATTCCACGTAGTCCGGGTCCCTGTTACCTCCGACGTAGGTTGCACCGCCGGGGACGCAGATGTCGGTCATGTCCTTCAGCTTCTTGATGATGGTGACCGCGGGGCCCGGCGCGCGCTTGCCGAGCTTGCGCTGGGAGTCGTACTGGTTCGCCACGGACGCGTTGGTGCCGTCCTGCACGGCGAGGTCCAGTCCTTTGGCGGGATCCTCGTACATGAAGGGCGCGAACATCACGAGCTGGTTGGGTCCGAGGCCCATGCGCTTGAACCAGGCGACGAGGTCCTCGGTGCTGGCGTCAGCGCCGGGGACGAGACCCTCGGGGTCGGGCCCGTCGGCATCCTTGCGTCCGATGCGCATCTTGGCGCCGAGGTACGGGTTGGTGCCGATGAAGAGGAACTCAAAGTTGGGATCGTCCTCGCCCATGACCTCGTAGTAATCTCTGGCGAAGTCGATGCGCGCGGCGAAGTGGGGGACGAGGGCGATGAGGTCCGCGTACGACATGGGCTGGTTCACGGTGGCGTCGACCGCCTTCTTGATCTTCTCGATGGAGGCGAAGGCCTTCTTGCAGTCCTTGTTCTCCGGGCGGTCGAGCTCGAATCGGATGGAACCGTTTGCGCCGTTCTTCTTGCCCACAACCTGGAAGGTGCCCGCGTCGTGGAGCGCCAGCCTCATGTACTCGGAGTACGGGAGGTCGATGTTGGCCAAGATGGTGGGCTCGACGAACTTGAGGTACTGCTGCTGGGCCCTGCCCTTGTCGCCGCCGTTGGTGGTCTTGTAACCCTCCTCCCTGGAGACGGGCTCGATCTGGAGCGGTGGGAGGTTGATTTCGCGCTTCTCCTTGACGTCGCCGCCGCCGAGGGTGAGGGCACCCTCGGCGACGTCGTCGAAGAGGGCGGCGAGCGCGGGGGTGGACGCGCCGAGGGTGGCAGTCACCGCGGCACCCACGGCGAGGGCCTGGCGACGGGTCACGGCGTCGTTCGTGTGCGATCCAACCGCTGATACGTCATCTACAGACTTGTTGGCCGCGGAACAGACGACGGCGGGCTTGGCGTTGGTGACGCGCTTGGAGACGCGGGTGAGGGCGTTCGCCTTCACGCCGATGGCGGAGGTGGCGGCGATGGACGAAGACATCGTTGGTTAAGTGGTCTGCTTGCCGTGGCGACGCGTACACTGCGCGCGGATGTCACCAATCGGAGAATTCTTCAACAGGAAGAGGCTCCTGAATCGCCAACTGGATCCGATCAAACTCGGTCGACTCAATATCTCCAAGCTCGCCCAATCACAGGTCGGCCCGATTCTGACACTGGGCGCCAGTGCGGTTCAAGATCGTAAAAAGCAAAAGCGAAATCGCAGCCGGAGCGCTGCCTGGACTTCGATTGATTTCCCGTTAGAACCCGCGGTGTCGGCACATCGGAAAGCGCACCAGCCACGTCCTCGCGACGGGTGAACGCGCAACCGGAGACTCGGGAGAGACTCGTCACACTCGGTTTAGCTCGAAAACATGGCGAGCTTCACCATGCAAATGGCCGCGCCCGCCGTCGCGAGGCCGGCGGTGGGTGCCCGTGCTCGCGGCAGGACCGTGAGGACCGGCGCTCTGCACAAGGCGGCCGAGAGGGCCTCCGCGACCGGCGCCCCGAGGCGGGCGCAGCGGGAGAACATGGCGGGTGACTGTGCCGACGCGGCGGGCGTCGCGAAGGCGAAGAGGGCGCAGAGGGGGAAGGTACGCGCCCATTCTCCGGCTGCTCAACCCCGGATTTTTCTCCCACCCTGTTCTCGCACCTTATCGGACAGGTTTTAGGGTTAATTTGCCTCGCCGTCCAACGAACGTCCCCTGACCTGGACCGCTCTCCACCCACCCACTGTACGACAGGTGATCACGACCGCGGTGCCGGACACGTTCGTTCCCCCCGGCCAGGAGCCTTTGGGCCCCAAGGGCTTCTGGGAGGCCTTCATGGGCAAGGACCCAAACAAGGGCAAGGTGTGTAAACATTTATCCCCCACACATGAAGCACGCATGTCACTCGTGGACCGACTCGTGGACCTAAACCCTGACGTCTTTCCCCCCTCTCCACCACAACCACAGATCCGCGCCGACTTCCAGTGGAGGATCCTGTCCTGCCTGCCGTACCTCATCCCGTGCATGGGCGCCATCGCGTTCACCGACCAGGCGTTCATGGTGTTCCCGTGGACGTTCAAGGTTGCGGTGCTCATCTCGCCGCTGCTGCAGATCTTCTACTCCAACTCCTTCATCCCCTTCGTGACCTTCTTCACCCTGTTCCTGGCGGTGGTGCGCAACACCAAGCTCAACCACTTCATCCGCTACAACACCATGCAGGCCATCTTGCTGGACATCTGCGTCATGCTCGCGGGTCTCATCATGCAGTACCTCCCCATGTACATCACCGTGTCCATCATCGGCGACCTACTGGAAATCTTCACCCTGATGAACGCCCTGTTCGCCATCGGGTATTGCATGTGGAACTGCCTCAAGGGCCAGTACCCGGAGATTCCCATCATCACCGAGGCTGTGTACGCGCAGGTGCGCGACCAGTAGGTGACTGATTTATATAACGTGGGGATCAATCAGAGTGTAGTGTGGGAGGGACGCGGCGGTACGGCGGTCCAACGTATTAGGACGACTACGCGCGATTTAAATATACATCAAACCTTAGACCAGACACGCGCGCAGCTCAGCGACACGAGCGGGACGGATGTTTGTTGCTATCTCGCTTGTTCTTAAGAGTACTCCAATTTGAAGTTTTTGCTATGTAGTAGGCTATGAACACTCCCCCCGCGACGTGACGGACCAAATCAGAGGGCCGGGTACCTGGTCGCCTGCTCCTTCACCTTCTTGTCGTAGTCAGCCCTGTCGTTCGTGAAGAGCATGTACGCCTCGCTCTGTGCCGGCGACGCCGGGTTGGGGGAGTCCAGCAGGTCCTGGATGCCCAGCAGGATCTGCTTCACCGTGATCGACGGCCTCCATCCCTCGTCCTCGTTCAGGATGCTGAGGCAGACGGTGCCCGAGGGGTAGATGTTGGGGTGGAAGAACCCCGTGGGGAACTTGCACTTGGGCGGCTTGGACGGGTAGTCCTCGCTGAACTCCATGGTGAGCGGGTAGTGACCGCTGAACCAGAGCGTGTCTTTTTTTCCTGGAATCGAGCACTCCCACCGCAGGAGGTTCACCGCGCCGTCCACCGTCTCGGGCCTGGCGACGAAGCCGTGGGGGCGGTCCTTGCGCCACACCTTGCGCTCCTCCGCGAGGCGCCCGCGCGCGATGCCCGACATCGCGAACGCGTCTGTCTGTGCACTCAAGTGTGCGGCGCTTCGTGGCCGCCTTTTTTCAAAGTAGACTACAAGTATTTTCCAGATCGGTCCCGCCGTAGAAACATTCCACGGGACGGACCAACCAACCCGCCATGGGTCCATCGGCGAAGGTCGTCGCGTTGGTCGTGCTTATCGCGATGGGCGCGATCAGCGCGGACGCACAGCTGTCCAAGCCCATCGCTCACAACGACCAGGTGACCAAGGCGTCGGGCCAAGGGAACAAGTTCCTCGATCGCAAGTCATCCCCGGACTCCTTCGACGACGAGGAGGCGATGCGGCCGCAGGACGAGTGCCCCGCCAACCTGCGGCTGCGGTGGATGACGGAGGTGACCAGCAGCGTGTACAGCACCCCCGTCATCGCGGATCTGTTCTCAGACGGGCACAAGGAGGTCGTGGTTCCGTCGTTCGTGCACTACCTCGAGGTGCTCGAGGGCGAGGATGGCGCCAAGGCGGGCGGCGACTGGCCCGCGTTCCACAAGTCCACCGCGCACGCGTCACCGCTGCTGAGGGAGTCGGGCGAGGGGACTGAGATCCTGCTGCCGATGTACGACGGGGAGGTGCACTTCTTCAACGACCGAGGTACGATCACCTCGCCAACCCTAAGCCACCCGTCGAAGATCTAACATCCACAACAACCCAACCGCCCGAACCTTCCAAACGCATACCCCGTCCGACCCAAACCTAAACTCAACCCCACATCTTACGCACGATCCCACAGGCCAAACGCTGGACAAGAAGCTGTACGTACCACGGCTGCGGGTCCGCAAAGACTGGTTCGTGGGCCTGGCCCCGGACCACGTGGACCACTCCAGACCCGACGTGGGCGCCGACGAAGAAGAAGAAAACTTTGGAACGAGCGGCTTCCGCCAGCCGGACCCGGCGGGACACGGCACCCCCGAGCACGCGCACCACGGGTTGA
>TARA_B110001450_G_scaffold74438_1_pt1 | contig 10314 bp, 10 predicted proteins | sample TARA_B110001450 | Tara Oceans TARA_B110001450 (sample SAMEA4396538) | marine metagenome | biome: Polar Biome; feature: [SRF] surface water layer (ENVO:00010504); material: water (ENVO:00002006), including particulate matter (ENVO:01000060) such as... | depth 5 m | reverse complement strand
TTTATATATTCTAGTATATATAAATAAATAAAAAAATGAAAATATATTATATTTTTTTAAATATAATATACCTATTAAGAAATGAAAATTTTTTTTGAACGTCATCTTTGTCTAATTGTATAATATCATTTTGAATTCTTGATAAATTACTAGTATCAGTAATAGTATCTTTTATACTATTAAAATCTTTTTCAAATGTATTAGATTCTACAAATTCAAGATTATATTCTTTAGCTTTTTTAATTAATAAATCTAAATCCACAAGATATTCTGGAATAATTTTTTGAGTATTTTCAATAAAAACTCCAATTTGTCTTGCGTATTTATTGGTAGTATTTAAATCGAATTTTCTGATAATTGCCCAAGTAATAGCCCTATCTTCATTGTTTAAATTTTTAATTCCTTTAATAATATTATTATCACTATTCTGTAATTCAGTAATAACAGAATTACCATCCATAAAAGTTGCGAAAAAGATGCCATCTTTTTTAAGATTATTTGTAACATTACTTAAAAATCCATTAAGTTTTTCTTCATTTTCGAAGAAATAATGTATAGCAAATTGACAACTACATACGGCAAATTTATCAGAACCTTTACCTGCAATATGTCTTAAATGATGTTGATTATTTCTATGTTTATTCATAACTATTTTAAGAATATTTTCACTTTCTTCATCTCCAACTATTTTAGCACATTCGCCTGTATTAATTGGAATAGAACAATCACCTACGGCAAATACAATATCTGGAAAATATACTTTATCATTCGTTCTTCTGCTTTGAATTTTCTTTTTAATTAAACGCGAATACCCGCCACTTCTTGGATTATAAATATTTTGTTTAACAAGATCAATAGATAATATAAAGGAATAATTATATTCTAACCATCTATTCATATCACCCCCTTCGCCACCACAAAGTTCTAACAATGATGATCGATTTGAACTAAATTCATATAATTTTTTTTTAATACATTGATTGTGAAAATTTAACATATGTACCGATAGTAAAGAATCTCTAGGAATATTTCTACTATAATAAATATCATCTGAATCTAATATTTTATCAATAGAATTTACATTATATGTATTATTAATATTAATATCTTGATTACCCATAATCATAGCATTAGTAACACTATTATGAATTGATCTCCAAATATTAATAGCAATATTTAAATCATTCATTGTTTTACTAATTTCGCCCTTTTTAAATAATCGAGTTTTATCATCACGAATTTTTAGCGGATTCCATCTATGATGAACAGAAATATTGATATTATTATCATAATTAAATTCAATAATAGAATTATCTTCTATAATTTGATTATCTTCTGTTCTAATTTCATCTTTTGAATTAATTTTAACATATGCAATTTCAACACCACTAGTAAAATATACATTTGGTTTAAATAAAACGGGTTTATATGATGTATAAGAATATCTTTGTTCTTTTGCAAATTTATGATCGTATCTTAATTTTAATCCTTTATTAGGTCCTATATCTTCCCATTGACTTGAATTATAACCAACATATAATTTTAATTCTCTATATTTTTGACCGTTTTCTGTAATAATTTTGCCATATTTAACAAGAAAATCTATTGTATTTTGTTCTGGTGGTTTCCATTTAAATAAACGATCCCATCGTACATTATCAGTTAATTGAACAGGTTTATTACTATAATAAGAATATAATGGTAATTTAGAAGGCGTAAATACAAGACCATCGATATGATATGGATATGATTTATAATTTGTTAAAATATCACTACAGTAATTAAGAATATTTTTTTTATCATCATTATAATAAAATTTTTTAACAGTAAACTCAATAGTAGATTTAGATGAATCAATATTATTTTTAGCAAATTTAAGATAATTATATCTAGAATTATTTTCCTTATCAGCAATTAGAGGTAACGAAGTTATATTTTTACCTTTAATATAAAACATATCAAATGCTGCAAATAAATGTTTAGTATAATTATCAATTCTTTTATCACACGTAACATATTCTCCATCAATTAAACTATTATATAAATTAGATTGCGCTATTAATCCCGTATTAAAAATATTATATGTATTATTAATTGTATAAACATTACCATTATTATTAATATAAAGCAATAACCGCTCACCATCTGCTTTTTCGGTGACAGTATAACCATCTAAAATACTAACAGCACCGAATTCTTTAGGATCAATAAGATTAATTTTTTCTAAAGTGATAGGTTTGGGTGTAAGTAATGGAATAAAATCTTTTTTATTATAACTACTAATTTTAATATCTTTTTTGATTAAATCATTATATTCTAATAATATTTTTCTTTGATCTTCTTTAAACATTATATTTGGATATAATGTTATATATTGTAACATTTTTATAATAGATTCTAATATATTAGATACATCAATAGTATTTTTAATAATAATACTAAATTGATAATTTTGAACTTCTTTAATAATATTTGATGTTTTAAAATTTTCGAATGTATCATCTTTTTTATTTTTTTTTATTAATGTAGTAATATACTCAATATCATTTTTTGTATCAATATATTTAATTTTTTTATATATACAATATCTTTTTTTTAGAGTATACCAGTTATCTGGTAAAGATGATAATTCATTTGTTTCATTAATATTAAATGTGATATTATAATCAAATAGATTATCAAGTTTATTAGATAAAATTTTTTTTTTATTAAAAAATTTATATTGATTTATATTATCAAGTGATTCATTATTGCAATATTTAATAATATTTGACATATTATATATTAACAAACCATTATCATTATCATCTAATATTTCCAAAATTTCATCCTCTATTATTTCTTGAATATCATTATTATTAGATATAGAACTAGTAAAATTATTAAATTCTAATTCACTCCAATTTAAGTTATTATAATTATTAATAATAATTTCAAATAGATTATTATTAGTAAGTAAAGTTAATGAACTATTTAAAATATTAATAATATCTGAGTCCTTATAAAATTCCATAATTTAATTATCTCTATTTTATATATATAATATAATTGATTTATATAATTTATATATCATTTTTTATTTAAAATTAATAAGAAATAAAATATATAAATGGAATTAAAAAATATTAATTTATTAGTAACTGGTGGATGCGGATTTATTGGATCCAATTTTTGTAATAATTATTTTGAAAAAAATTTAGAAAAGATTATAATAATATAAAAAATAATTAATTATATTCTACTAATTTAATTATTTTACCTTTAAAATACCATTTAAAATATGTTATATTAAATAATTTATGAAATTGATTACTTGAATAATAATTATTAGATTTTAAATAATGATTATTATTATTATATAAATAATCTAATATATAAAATTGATTATTTAAAACAATTTTTTTTGTTTCCCAATTTAAGTTATTTAATATATCATATTCATGATTTTTTATATCGATAGTTAATATATTATTAAAATAGAATGTTGGCGATAAATATGATGAATCCATTATAAAGTAATATTTTTAAGAGTTATTATAATAACTTATCATTTTTTTTTAAATTTATATTTAAATTTATTTAAAGAATAAGATTTTATAAATCTTAGAAAAAGAAAATGAGTGGAAATAAAATTGGGATAATTAATACAACAGAATTTGATACTGTTGTTAAAAAACTCAGAGACTTTTTTCAAAAAAAAGAATTTGAAGAAGTACATACACAAAGTAGATTAAGTATATTGGCTGCATGTGAAGATCCCAAAACTATATCTACATATAGTTATGCCGGTCAAGTTTGGCCCTTACCACAAACCGGTCAAATGTGGTTAGAATATGAATTATTAAGTAAACCAGAAGCGAAAGGATTTTTCTGTGTAAGTACAAGTTATAGAAATGAACCAAATCCTGTTCAAGGTAGACACGATAAAATTTTCCCTATGTTTGAATTCGAAATGAAAGGAAGTATGGAAGATATGAAAAAAATGGAAGAAGAATTATTAGATCATCTGGGATTTAATAAGTTTTATCCTTCTGGAATTTATCCAGAAGGAGATTATATTGATATTGCTGAAAAATATGGAACAAAAGAACTCGAACACGAACATGAAGAAAAACTTAGACAAGATCATGGGCCCGTCTTTTTCTTAAAACATTTCCCTAATTTCAGTTCACCATTTTGGAATATGAAACAAGCTACAGATAGTACTGTAGACGGGGGTCATGCTAAAAAAATTGATGTAATTATCAATGGTGTTGAAACAATTGGTAGTGCTCAACGATCTACTGATCCAGTAGAAATGAGAAAACAATTCTATAATATTAGTGATGGCGCATATGCAAATATTTTATTTAGTAATTTTACAAAAGAAAGAGTTGAAAGAGAACTTGATGATTTTTTAAGTTTTAATTTCTTTGAACGTTCAGGTGGTGGCATAGGTATAACAAGATTAATTAAAGCAATGAAAGAATCTAAATTACTTTAATGATTAATAACTCTATTTAAATTATTTTTATAAGTAGAATTAAAATAAAAAAATTGATTTTATATTAAATTATTAATTTTAATAATGTTTCAAACATTTTATAATGAATATTCTAAAAATTATTATGATTCAGAAGCATATTTGATTTATATTCAAAGTTTTAATATGGTATCTATTATAGATTATGATATGTATCCAGAATGTAATATATCATTCTAACGTCTTTGTATTACATACAGTACAATTTCCAATAATATTTAATTCAAAATTTTTACATTCTGGTATAATTAAATCTCCTTCTATTATAATATCTAAGTTATTATTATCCAAATATATTAAATCACTTAATTTATTAAGATCATTATAATTATTAAAAGTTTCATTGGATTTAACAGTAATTATCGAACCCGTTATACTTAAACCACCTTTTATATCAATATCTTTATCTAAATAATAATTTTTCATATATATTTATTCTATTTTATAATTATATTTAAAAATAAATTTTATTATAGTTAATAATATGAATGTTTTTATAATTGGTCACAATGGTTGGATTGGTAAAAAATTTTGTAATATTTTAGATAATAATAATATTAATTATAAATATTCAAATTTGCGAGCCGAAGATGATAATATATTAAAAGAAATATTAGAATATAATACAACTCATATATATTGTTGTAGTGGTAGAACACATGGTTATATTAATAATATAAAATATAATACTATAGATTATTTAGAAGATCCTTCAACATTAAAAGAAAATATTAATGATAATTTATATGTACCATTATCATTAGCTTTATTTTCTGATAAAAATAATATTCATTTTACTTATATTGGAACTGGTTGTATTTTTGACGATTCTATTACTAAATTCAATGAAAATGATAAACCCAATTTTTTTGGTTCAAATTATAGTATTGTTAAGGGATTTACTGATATGTTGATAAAGCAAACTAATGCCTTAATATTGAGAATAAGAATGCCAATTTCCAGTGATAATAATGAAAGAAATTTTATTACAAAAATAACAAAGTATAACAAAATATGTAGTATTTCTAATTCTATGACAGTATTAGATGATATGCTACCATTATGTTTGATAATGATGATTAATAAAGAAACTGGTTGTTATAACTTTACAAATCCAGGTTTAATATCACATAACGAAATTTTAGAATTATATACAGATATTGTTGACAATAAATTTAAATGGGAAAATTTCTCTATTAACGAGCAAAATAAAATATTAAAATCTAAAAGAAGCAACAATTATTTAGATACAAGTAAATTAGAAAGTAAATACGAAGTTAAACATATTAGAATGGCATTATATTATTCATTTGAAAAAATGCGTAGAAATAATCAAGAAATATCAATTATCAATGATAAATTATCAACTATTTCAAATAAATTAGATAATATCTAGTTATCCCACCATAGTTGAATAATTGATGCTTTTGTTCCTGCCGGTACTCTATGAACCCAAATTTTAATACTACCTCCATCTCTTATTTCTGCCCAATCTGCAAATCCATGTCCTGACCCACCCATTAAATTTGGTATTTGCCATCTGTGACCACCTTGCTTCGCATCAGGATGAGATCTTGACACATGACTAGATTTAAAATGAAATAATCCAGGTTTTCTAGAACCACCATCATGCCATACGGTATAAAATATACAATTATCACCCCACTTATAAAACCATATATCATTATTCGCATCACCATTACCACCCATTGTTCTTTCTTCAATTTTTATAAATGGTACATGTGCGTTGTGATGATTTCTGTGCTCTTTTCTTTTATTTCTTGGAATACTTATAATATCTAATGGTCCCGCTGGTCCCGCTGGTCCTTGTGGACCAACTGGACCAATTTTACCATCTTTCGGTGGTGCTACTAGTGGTGCCGGTGCACCTCTCATACCCGGAATTCCAGGTAACCCCGTCTTTGCAACTTCGCCTACAGTACCAGGTGATCCAGTTTGACCCGATGGACCCCTTTGTCCCATTGCTCCCTGTGGACCTCTATCGCCTTCTTTCCCAGAATCACCTTTACCAACACATAAACTACTATTACCATCTAAACCTCTTGTGCCTCTTTGACCGGTTTTACCAATATTTCCAGTATCACCTTGTTTACCGCTAGGTATTGGTATTATGATTTCATGTACACCATCTTTTGCTTGTTTTTCAATAGATGGATATTCTTCTTGTGGAAACGTAGCTAAAATTTCACCGGTTTCTTTATCAATAAATTTCATTGGTGGAATAGGTAAAGCATTTTTACCTTTTTTTCCAACTTTTCCTTGTTCCCCATTGTCTCCTTTAGATCCCGAATTACCTATATCACCTTTATCGCCTTTATCGCCTTTATTGCCCTTCTTACCATTATTTATATTTTCTTCATTAAAACTAATTTCTAATTTTTTTCTAGCATTTTTATTATTCTCATCTTTTACATTAATAATATTTTGAAATTCTTCACTTTGATTTTCATTATTTATAATAAATATTAATATTAACGAAATAAATATTAAAAATATTAAAAATGTAAATATTTTAAAATTATAACTATTAATTGAAATAAGCATTATAATTTATTACCTCTATTATTATTTTTTATTTTTGTTCACATATTAAAAAAGCAAAGGGCGTATTTAACATATAATATGGATAATTATTAATATTAATTAAATCAATATTATCATTAATATCTATTATTTTTGTAATATTAAAATAACTATTATTAAAATAAAAAACCTTTCTAGTATTATTTTTAAATTCAATTATAATATTATCATCAGATTTGTAATTTAATGAATTATAATATACTGCATCTATAAAATTATTAAACATAATTAGATCATGAATATCTATTTTATGTATTATATTTCTATTTGATATTTTATGATTATCTATTTTCAATTTATATTTTTTATTTAATTCATTTAGATAATCATTTCTATATTTTTTACCATTCGAAATATTATTATATATTTGTGTTATATTTTTAGATGTTATATTTTTATTCAATGTATTTAAATAATTTGTTGTATCATGAAATTTTTGCAATTTTAAATTTGGTTTATTAGAAGAATTATTATATATTTTAAGTGCTAAAATATTTATATTTAATCTTGATTTTTTATTATTAAATATATACGGTTTAATAAAAGATTTAGCACATTTAAAATTACTAAAATATAAAATTAATAAAATTATTTTTATATATTTAAACATATTTTAATTATCTAATATAATTTTATATTTATATAAAAATAATTTCGAATTAATTAGAATAAGCAAGACCACCCATACCAGATAATATACGTAATACATTATAACTAACGGCATAAACACTTATTAAACCATTTACACTGCTTGCTACTTGTAAATGAGCGCTATCAATACGAGACATATTAAGAGTGCCTGATGGTTGATGTTCTTCTGGTTTTAATGCAAATGAATATACATTAATACCTAATTTATATTGATTAGGAGTATTTTCATGATGTTGATAAGGTTGTACTGCAGAGAAATACATACCATCTTTTTCAGAAAAACGATCATTGCCATTAAGTTGTAATTTAGCTTTTCTAACAGGATTCGTTGGTAAACTAATAAGTACATCATTTGTATCCGCCACTGCTTGGTCATCGCTTACACCATCCGATGTAATGTGATTATATTGATTAAATGAATCACTTGAGAAATTATTCCAATATGGTTTGCTTTCACTATTTGCAATTTCACCAATACCAAAAGTTGTTGTGCCTTGGCCAGTTTTACTGTCAGGTTTAATAGTCCATATTAATTCTTTAACAGGGTGATTGAAATTCATTCTAACGCTCTTAAGTGCATCACCCAATGATTCAGTAATTTTGTCAGCACCAGTAAATTGTAACTGTTCAATTAAATATTCATGAGATAATTGTGCGAATCTTCTACGTTCATCAGTATCTAAAAAGATGTAATCTACCCATAATTGAGATGTTTCCATTGATAATGTTCCACCTTTATTTGCAGCATTAGCATTATCAGTAGCAATTTTAGTATCTCCAGTATAACTAAAATTACCAGCGGTTTGATCTATTAATTCACTAGAATTAGCATATTCTATATTAATTTTAACTTCGTGATATTGTAAAGCAATTAATGGTAAAGCTAAACCTACATTACGACAGAACCAAAATTCTAAAGGTATATATACATCCACTTCTTCGCCACCATCAAGTAGAACAGATGTATTTCTTTGACTGCCTCCAACCATAACATCATAACCGGTTTTTTTACCAATAGGCATACTTAATTCATTCCAAATATATAACCATTCGGAATAATGTTTATCAATACGCTGTCCGCCAATTTCTAATTCGATATTTTTAAGTAATCTTAAACCATAATATGGGACAAGTGCCAATTTAGTTCCTGAACCAGAAGTATTTTTTAAAGTAGCCTTGAAATATATTCTATTAATTAAATCACCATTGCGTGTTACCAATACGCTAACGCGAGATCCGATACTCGGATTACCATTAAAACTTTGTTCGATTGCTTCCATCGCAAAATTAGTGTGACGACGATAAACTACTTTAAAAAAAGTAATTTGTGGATTACCTGTTAAATATACATCTTGTGCACCATATGCTACGAGTTGAAGAAGACCACCACCCATTTGTTTTTAATTCACTTTTATAATATAATAGGAGAAAAAAAAATATTATAATTAAACTTAATTACTATAAGCAATACCACAATTAAACTTAATTACTATAAGCAATACCACCCATACCCGATAATATACGTAATACATTGTAATTTACAGCATATATAGAAACTGACTTACCTGCCCCCCCCGCACCAGAAACATAATCTAATGATAATGTTGCTGAATCGATACGAGACATATTAAGAGTTCCGGATGGTTGATGTTCTTCTGGTTTTAATGCAAATGAATAAACATTGATACCAACATTATTTGGTACATTTTCGTGATGTTGGAATGGTTGTACTAAATTAAAATATTTACCATCGCGCATAGCAAAGCGATCATTACCGTTTAATGTTAATTTACCTTCTTTAACAGTATTGGTTAAACCTGAATTCGGACCTATTAATGCATTAACGCCATCATAACTAGTAGATGTCGCTTGTGTAACAGCAGCTGCACTACTAGTAAAGTTAAACCAATTATCATTATTTGGACTATCAGTTTGTACAGTCCATACCAATTCCTTAACAGGGTGGTTGAAATTTAATTTAATTTTATTACCAGCAACTTCTTTGCCGGTAAATTGTAATTGTTCAATTAAATATTCATGAGAAGATTGAGCGAATTTTCTACGTTCATCAGTATCTAAATAAACATAATCAACCCACAATGATGCATTAAATGATCCTTCTGGAGTTCCGCCCTCTTTAACACATTCTGTATCAGAAGCAAATTGAATATTAATTTTAACTTCATGATATTGTAAACCAATTAAAGGTAATGCTAAACCAACATTGCGACAGAACCAAAATTCAAGAGGAATATATAAATTACCATTTATATCACCTCCCTTTCCACCAACCATACTGAAATAAGCATCTTTTTTACCAACCGGTAATGATAACTCATTCCAGATATACATCCATTCAGCATAATGTTTATCTATTTTTTGTCCTCCAATTTCAACTTCAGCATATTTTACTAAACGTAAACCGTAATAGGGGCAGCAATTTGACGCTGTTGTATTAACAACTAAATAAGCACGACTAATTAAATCACCATTTCTAGAAATAGTGCTTGTAATACGTTGTCCATAACCAACGGAAC
>TARA_B110001450_G_scaffold158701_1_pt1 | contig 10367 bp, 7 predicted proteins | sample TARA_B110001450 | Tara Oceans TARA_B110001450 (sample SAMEA4396538) | marine metagenome | biome: Polar Biome; feature: [SRF] surface water layer (ENVO:00010504); material: water (ENVO:00002006), including particulate matter (ENVO:01000060) such as... | depth 5 m | reverse complement strand
AGAAAAACTAAAGAGCAGTACGTGCGCAGTGAAAATGATGGCAAGCCAACTGGTTGGAGTGCATTTTACAATTGCGACAAATGGGTGACAGAAGAGAAGGGTGCAAAATAGGATTCAGTGTATTCGAGTTCTGACGTCAAATAGGACATTTTTCGCCCCACTAAAAAGCTAGACCTCGTAGTGTTATACTAAGAAAAATTAGAAGGAAAATATACATGGCCTTTACGGAATATGAACTTGTCGTGTTAGACGACGGTGAAATTGCCTTGCAGCGCGCTGGCTCAGATGAGCCTTTGGTCCGTATTAGTTTTTCACCCTCTGTCATGGAGTATCTTGATGGCAAGCATGTCGACGTCGCTAAAAGTATGATGGACGCAGGTATCCAGACGGTGTTCGAGATTAATGATGATAGAGCGCCGGCACTCTCTGATGATGAAGGAAAGCACCAGACGCTCCATTAGTAGTCCTCACATAGATACTCTAACAACGCCAACGGCCAGTCCTTCGATAGCAAAGTCTTGAGCTCTCAAATCAACCAAAATGGGCGAGTAATCTCTATTCTCAGGTAGCAGGTGTATCTCATGTTTGCTTTTGGTTCTCTTAAGTCTTTTTACGGTGACTTCACCATCCACTCTAGCGACAACAATTTGTTGATTATCTGCCGTTGGTTGTTGATGCACCGCCAGTAAGTCTCCATCCATGATGCCGACGTTTACCATGCTCTGACCTTGCACCCGCAAAAAGTAATCAGCACTGGGATGGAAAGTACTCGAAGGAACCTCTTGATAATCCTCAATGTTTTGCTCAGCCAAGATCGGTTCTCCGGCAGCCACTCGTCCGATAATTGGGATACCCATATACTGATCAACTATGCGAATGCCTCTGGAAGCGCCCGGTATCATTTCAATAACCCCTTTTCGCGCTAGGGCTCGAAGATGATCCTCAGCGGCATTTGGAGATTTGAAGCCAAGCTTTTTAGCGATCTCAGCTCGAGTTGGCGGATAACCTGTTTCATCGAGATTGTCTCGAATCAGATCAAATATTTGTTGTTGTCGGGCTGTGAGTCTTTGCATCGTATATCTCCGCGGACGTTTAGCTGTGATTATATACAGTATTGGCTAATTGGCAAGTGCTCTTAATTACGGTGTTTGAACAGCATTGTCATGGAGGTGTAATTTTTTATAGGCTGCAGTTGTGCTTCGAGTTACCATTAACGCTTGATCTGTAAATAAGGGTTGTCCAAAGTAACCCAAACCGATGTCGATCGGTGTCATTGACTCATGGGAGTTCATGTTTGAAGAATCGTGCTAACAGTTTATATGGGCGTCTAATGTTGGACGTGGACGGGTTTTCACTCACTTCGGATGACCGACAATTATTGGCTAATCCCCAGGTAGGAGGCGTTATATTATTTGCTAGAAATATTCTAAGTCGCGAGCAGGTCTCTACTCTGGTGGCGGAGATAAGAAGCTGTTCGAAGAATATTCTGATAGCGGTAGATCAGGAAGGCGGACGAGTACAGCGTTTTAGCCATGGTTTTACCAAGATACCGTCGATGCAGAAAGTGGGAAACTTTTTGGTTAGTGCCGGTAGCGAGGGGGTTGCTCTGAGTCGAGAGCTAGGCTGGCTAATGGCCTCCGAGGTATTGGCTTGTGGGCTGGACATTAGTTTTGCACCGGTTCTGGATGTTGATCGCGACACCAGTTCTATTATCGGGAACCGTGCTTTTTCTGATCAACCCGAAAAGGTTATAATCGCTGCAGCTGCGTTTATTGAAGGTATGCAAGACGCCGGGATGGCCAGCACAGGTAAACACTTTCCAGGGCACGGTGGGGTTATTGCGGATAGTCATTTAGAGGCCCCAGTCGATAACCGAAGCTGGGATCAGCTTAAACGTCGCGATTTAATGCCTTTTCAGTCTCTTGCGAAGACCCTGGGTGGCATTATGCCAGCACACATTACTTTTCCTGCGATTGATGCAGATTCTGTGGGTTTCTCTACATTTTGGTTAAAACAAGTATTGAGAGAGCAGCTTGGGTTTAGTGGAGTTATTTTTAGCGATGACCTTAGCATGAAGGGGGCCGATATCGTTGGCGGTTATGTGGATAAGGCTAAAGCTGCACTTGCCGCCGGTTGCGATATGATTCTGGTCTGTAATGATCGAGAGGGTGCAACCGAGGTATTATCCTTTATGGAGCAACAACAGATACCAATGTCCGCACTCATTGGATCTATGAGATCTAGCAAGCCAGTGAGCTGGGCTGAGCTTGAGCAATCACCGCGCCGGAAAGTAGTGATAGAGAAACTCGCAAGCATCGCTTAGTTGATTTACGATAGCCGTTAGGTGCGCTGCGAATATAATAAACAAGAGCTGGGATAGTTTTATGAATAATTTTCAAAATTGGTTGGTGAGTCTGGCTGGCGAACAATTTGTTTGGATCGTCGAATTATTTTTAATTGTTCTTGTGGTTCTTAGTCTGGGCTATATTCTTAACCGCATGATTGATCGGCTAGAGAAGCGTGCCGCCCAAACCAAAACTGTCTGGGATGATGCCTTAGTAGAGGCCTCCAGAAAACCATTGGTTTGGTTGGTGTGGATACTAGGCATTAACTTTGCTGCCGCTGTCGCCGCAGAGAAAATGAATTCACCAATACAAGCGTTGATTGATCCGATAAACCGCGTGGCGGTTATTTTCCTTGGCGCCCTGTTTTTAAATAACTTTATTAAACGCGCAGAGCATAATTTAATTAGTCCTGAGTTTATCTCTGACCCAGTTGACCCCACTACAGTAAAGGCGGTGGCCAAGCTTTTAAGGGCCTCAGTTATTATTACTGCTCTGCTGATCGCCATGCAGTTATTTGGCTACAGTATTTCCGGGTTGCTAGCTTTCGGTGGTATTGGCGGAATTGCAGTAGGCTTTGCGGCGAAAGATCTGTTGGCCAACTTTTTTGGCGGGTTGATGATTTATCTGGATCGGCCTTTCTCCGTGGGTGATTGGGTTAGGTCTCCAGATAAAGAGATCGAAGGTACCGTTGAGGACGTGGGTTGGCGGCTGACGCGAATTCGCACCTTTGATAAGCGGCCTTTGTATATACCCAATGCGGTGTTTGCGAATATTTCCGTTGAGAACCCCTCGCGCATGACCAATCGTCGTATTTACGAAACCGTTGGCGTTCGCTATTCAGATTTGGGGGTGATGGCGACCATTATTGACCAGGTCACCGAGATGTTATTGCAGCATGAAGATATTGATAGCCAGCAGACTATGATTGTGAACTTTAATCAGTTCTCGGCTAGTTCTCTGGACTTCTTTATCTACACCTTTACAAAAACCACGCGCTGGGTTGAGTTTCACCAAATCAAACAGGATGTATTACTGCAAGTAGCGGCGGTGATAGAAGCTAATGGCGCTGAAATTGCCTTCCCAACATCAACGGTTCATTTGGAATCGCCACCTGAGGCGTTGCAGTTGAAAGGCAAATAGTCAGTGAATAAGTACTTGCCTGTTATCCTGCTTACCAGCCTTAGCTTGTTTGGTTGCATAGGCTCGCCTGAGGGCGTCTACCCAGTAACTGGCTTTCAATTGTCCGCCTATCTGGGAAAATGGTATGAGATAGCGCGTTTGGATCATTCATTTGAACGCGGTATGAGTTCGGTTACTGCCACTTATTCAATGCGCGATGATGGCGGCGTAGAGGTTTTAAATAAAGGATTCAAGGACGACGCTCAAGAGTGGAGTGAAGCCGAGGGCAAAGCTTATTTTGTTGAATCATCGGATATAGGGCATCTCAAGGTGTCATTCTTCGGGCCGTTCTATGGGTCTTATATTGTTTTTGAATTGGATGCTGTGGATTATCAATATGCCTTCATTTCAGGGATGAACGCGAATTATCTATGGTTACTTGCGCGCACACCAACAGTCAGTGATGAACTTGCAGAACACTTTATACAAAGTGCTTCAGCATTAGGGTTTGATACTGAACAGTTAATCTTTGTTGATCAACGGCAATCACAATAGGGCTGTACAGAAATAATGGTTACTCAACTACCAAGCTGGGGTCAAGTATGACCGTGGGCTCCAGATTGATAGGCTGCGGCTCATAGCTTTTAATCGTCAGCATAATGCCCAATTCAGGATGATCTAGATAGTAGACCTTCTCTTCTTCAATACGCTTAGACTGTGTTATCGGCCAGACTGAAGAAATGGCATACGTTTTGTCCTCGGCCGGTTCCTCATCAAGACTCTCAAGTTTGGGGTCAAATTGCTCTAAAACATAGCTATCACCCTCTATAGCTAACACATTAGTAACATCAGCCGCGCCCGCTGTAAGAACTGTCACACCGGCATCTAGCGCGTCACTGCTAACCACTTGTATCGTTGCAATTAAGTCCTTCTCGTAGTCCTCAGCGGCGTTTGCCTGAATGTCAGGAATATCGGCGATATTAAGATCGGCAGTGGCATTTTCATCAGTCCGTAAATTTGCCTCTAAACTGACAGTGTTATCCGTAGATGCTGGAGGTTCACTCGTCTCTTGTTTCAAAACAATTCGCCAAGACTGCACAGGCTCGCTGGTAGAGCCCATTGTTGGGGTATCAGGCAACTCGATGAGATCACCTCTGTCAGCTGATGCTTGGTCAGCGAAATTAAGACGCCAAAGATTTGTTTCAAAATGTAAGAAGCGCGCTCTATAAAACCTGAGCCCGCCCTCAACCTCAGCGCGATCATCAATCTTTTTGCCACTGCTGATCATTACCCAGGGGTCACGGCCATTCTCATCAGCAACAAAACGCCAAGCTTCATGAAAGATGACATTATATTTTCTTCGATCCAGCACTCTCGCGCTGTCATTGAGGTCACGTGCACTGAACGGCAAAAGCTCAAAAGGTTGCTCATATTCAGGTAGAAAAGGTTCTAGTGTAGGAATTATAACGTCCAGTGCATCTGAAACAGTGTCGATAATTGATCCCATATAACTATCAGATATTATTGGATCAGTAGCGGGATCCTCCATTTCAATCGTAGGAATGACGCTGGCAAACGGAAAGGGGTCCTCCACAGGCAAGTGATCAGGATCAGGCAACAGAGCGCCTTCGATGGCTTTTGCTTTTTGTTCAGCTACCGCTTCAGTATCGACTAGTTGCAAAAGGCTATCAGGAAAATTTAACTGGTAATCTACCGGTGGCAATTCTCCAGAGGTGCTGGCAGCCTGCGTAAATAGAATGACCTCCACCTGATACCAGTTTTCAGGCGGCACTAATAACGCTTCATCATTAACATCCTGAGATAAGGCAAACTCCGACAGCAAAAACAATGCCAGAATGCTGAGTACTGGTAATCGACGGTTTACGCTGTGCTGTCTATTATCAAAGTAGATCATTGTTAGTCCGGTTAATGTTGAAAGTCTAGAGATCCATTTATTAGCTAAGTTAAGCTGCAGGCAACAATCTACCTAAGATATTATTCACCGAGTCAAATCGTTGCTTGGCATCATCCATAGGCATAGTGAAACTCAGTTGGTCATTGCTTTGCAAGCGGAAAGTGTCCGGTTCTTTCTGGACCATTTTAATAATCGTTATCGGTTCTACCTGGGTTGTCGAAGTAAATTGTAATCGGCCACCATTAGGACCAGCTTCTATTTTCTTCAAGCCCAGTTTCTCGCCTTTTTGTTTAAGCTCAGCGAGCTGGAACAGTACTTTTGCCGGGTCTGGCAGTAAACCAAATCTATCAATCATTTCTACCTGCAGTTCGTGGAGATCAGATGGCATTTTACAATCCGCTAACCGCTTATAGATGGTTAGACGCATATTAACGTCAGGTAGATAGTCGTCTGGGATCAGTGCAGGAAGATGCATGTTGACCTCAATACCTTGATCCAAAGCTGCATCAAAATCGAGCTTAGTGCCATTGCGAACGGCCGCTACCGCCCGGTCGAGCATTTCGAGATACAACGTAAATCCGATTGCTTGTATATGACCGCTTTGCTCCTCTCCCAAAAGCTCTCCTGCGCCTCTTATTTCCATATCATTGGTCGCCAGGGTAAAGCCAGAACCAAGCTGATCTGCAGCAGATATTGCCTGTAATCGTTTAGTCGCATCGGTGGTAATTTTTTTGTCTTGGGGCAGCATCAGATAGGCATAAGCCTGGTGATGAGATCGACCGACACGCCCGCGAAGCTGGTGCAGTTGAGCTAACCCAAACTTGTCTGCTCGATCAATTAGAATCGTATTCGCACTGGGTATATCGATGCCGGTCTCAATGATAGTGGTGCACACCAGCACATTAAATCGTTGATGGTAAAAATCAGACATTACCTGTTCTAGTTTGCGCTCGCGCATCTGTCCGTGGGCAATACTAATTCTTGCTTCTGGTACAAGAATTGCGACTTCATCGGCGACTCGCTGAATACTCTTGACGTCGTTATGTAAATAATACACCTGGCCGCCACGCAGAATCTCACGAAGAATTGCTTCCCTTGTCAGTCGGGACTCTACTTTGCGAACAAAGGTTTTGACTGAAAGGCGCTTGGCGGGAGGTGTGGCTATAATCGAAAGATCTCGAATGCTGTGCATGGACATGTTGAGTGTGCGCGGAATCGGGGTTGCCGTCATGGTCAAAATATCAACCTGACTGCGCAGTGACTTGATCTTTTCTTTTTGTCTGACGCCAAATCGATGTTCTTCGTCGATAATCATCAGGCCAAGATCCTTGAAGTCGACCTTGGCATGCAGCAACTTATGGGTGCTGATTAAGATGTCTACTTTTCCAGCTTCGACATCCTCAATGACTTGAGTTTGTTCTTTGCCAGTCTTAAAGCGAGACAGTTCACCGACGGTCACCGGCCAATTCGAGAAGCGATCGCGGAAATTTTCTAAATGCTGATGAGCAAGCAGGGTAGTGGGAACTAATATGATTACCTGCTTACCGCTGCTCACGACAGTGAATGCTGCCCGCATAGCGACCTCGGTTTTACCAAAACCTACATCTCCGCAGACTAACCTATCCATGGGCTGTGTACTGAGCAGATCGCGCCGCACTGCATCAATAGCCTCCTGCTGATCGGCCGTTTCTTCAAACGCAAAGTCTTGACTAAAGGATAGGTAATCTTGTTCATTCGCCTGACAGGCAAAACCTTGGCGAGAGGCGCGCCGAGAATAGATATCAAGTAACTCAACCGCCGTATCACGCACCTGTTTGGCGGCTTTTTGTTTGGCTTTTTCCCAGCGGTCACTGCCAAGGTGGTTTAGTGGGGCAGACACTTGGTCTCCGCCACCAAAACGACTAATTAAATGCAGTGATGATACAGGAACATAGAGCTTGGCATCATTGGCATAGCTGAGCATCAAGAATTCTTGCTTTGACTTATCCACCGCTAAGGTAATCAATCCTTGGTAGCGGCCGACCCCATGTTCAATGTGTACTACTGGGGCATTAATTTTTAATTCCGCAAGGCTTTTGAAAACATAGTCAGGTGACTCGGATGCTTTCGAGCGCCGCCGTCGCTGCATGACTTGCTGACCAAATAGCTCACCTTCAGTGATAAGACAAATATTAGTCTCAGGCGCATATAGGCCATGATCTAGAGCGTAGGTGGTTATGCAGTATTGGTCCGTTGAGCTCAGAAACTCATCCCAGCCACTGACTTCTGTCGGATTGACCTTAATGGTTTTCAAAAGATCGGTTAATACTTCGCGCCGACCTGAAGACTCGGCACAAAACAAAATACGCAAAGACTCGCTAGGGCTCGAATTGTCCAGCAAGAATGCTTGTAGCTTTATGAGTGGGTTGGTTTGTTTGGAATTTACCGAGACATCTGGAACAGAGCATATGCTATGCCTGTTCTTAGCATTTATTAATACTGACTCTTGATTCTGCAGTATAGTACGGGGGAGTTTTTTGATCTCTTGGAAAGCCCGCTCCACCGGCAAAAACAATTGATTGGGCTTTAGAATAGGTCGCTCTGGATCAACGCTGTACTCATCGTAACGGTAATTAATATCAGACCAAAATTGTTCTGCTGCGACATCGATACCCTCGTCGGTAAATAACAGCAAATTGCTCGGTAGGTAATCAAATAGAGTAGCCGTCTGCTCAAAAAACAGGCTTAGGTAATACTCAATGCCCTGGGGGGCGATACCCTCTTTTATATCTCGGTACACTGGGCATTTAGTGGGGTCGTGATCGAAGGTTTCATGCCAGCTATTTAAGAATTGATTCGTCGCTTCTTTATCCATTGGGAATTCCCGCGCGGGCAGCAACTCTATATAATCGATATTTTCTAGAGTACGCTGAGATTCGGCATCAAACAGTCGAAGTGACTCAATATCATCATCCATTAGGTCCATGCGAAAAGGTGTTTTAACCCCCATTGGGAAAACATCAATAATCGACCCACGAAAGGCAAATTCACCGTGCTCAAAGACCGTTTCTACTCGTTTGTAGCCGGCACGGCTCAACTGATCTTGCAGTTTTGTTCGATCTAGTTGATCCCCAATTGCATAGCTAAAAGTCCGCGAAGAAACAAAATCAATAGGCGCTGTGCGATGCATCAATGTGGTCATTGGAACTATTAAAATACCCTGATCTGTCGTGGGCAGTTTGGCAAGGGTTTGCAGGCGCGCTGAGATAATGTCCTGGTGTGGGGAGAACATGTCATAGGGCAGTGTTTCCCAGTCTGGGAATACCAGGACAGGTAGATCTGTTTGATTGGCAAAAAACTTTATTGCTCGGCTCTGCAGTGCAGCTTGCTGCGCAGATTCAGTGACAAATACGGTCAGTCCTTGATGTTTGAGCGCCGCCTCAGCGACTGCCAGCGATCGACCGGCTAAATCTAAGCCAGGCCAACGTACTTTGTCTCCGGGTTTTAAAGCAGGGTCTTGATGAAAAATTGTCATAGTATTTGTTAATATCTCTTTTGATCCTGTTTAGGCCCGCATATTCTAATGCCCAACGCCTATTAGTTATAGAAATAATCTTTATTGCGCGTGTTTACGGTCGGTTTAGTTGCCTGTATCGATTTGTTGCATGATAATAATGATTAATTCGAAAACTGACTTAAAGGAATAAAGACGTGGATGAGCAACAAAGACCCTTGCCTGATGATTTTTTTACAGACTGGAAAGATCGGGAGGCCCTAGCCGAAGGGATGATCCCGATAATCGGTAAGTTGTACCGTCAAAGTAATATTTCGACCTACATGTATGGCAATAGCATGGTCAATAAGTCGGTTACCGATATCATGCAGGAGCATCGTTTTGTACGTCAGGTCGAGCACAATGAAATTTCAGAATTTGATACTTTTCCAATGCTGGAGGGCATTACTAAGTTGCAGCTTGGTCCTGCACACATTGATTTGGGTAAGATGGTTGTCAAATTCCAAAGCAGCAACGGCGACGGCCGATCCCTTGAGGACTTTTTAACCGATGAATTAAGCGACATTATAGGATCTGAGATCAAACCGCTTCCTGAGCCCCAAGATGTAGTGCTCTATGGTTTTGGCCGTATCGGCAGGCTGATCGCCCGAATCTTAGTTGACAAGGCCGGTGGTGGAGATGTTTTGCGTCTGCGTGCTATTGTTATTCGCAAAGGCAAAGTGAATCATGATTTGGAAAAGCGCGCAGCCCTGTTGCGCAGAGATTCAGTCCACGGTCCATTTAGAGGCACAATAAGAGTCTTGGAAGACCAAAATACCTTGGTGGTAAACGGTAACCCCATCAAGATTATCTATGCCAATTCTCCCGGGGAAATCGACTATACCCAATACGGCATTTCGAATGCGCTAATTGTCGACAACACTGGCGTTTGGAAAGATACCGAGGGTCTTAGTGGCCATCTCAGGCCCGGAGCGTCCAAAGTTTTACTAACGGCACCTGCAGGTGACGACATTCCCAATATTGTTTATGGCGTTAATCATGATCAAATTACCGAAGATCGAAAGATCATCTCTGCAGCTTCCTGCACGACCAATGCGATTGTGCCTGTTCTTAAATGTCTGCTCGATGAATTTGGTATCAATAGCGGTCATGTGGAGACAGTGCATGCCTACACAAATGATCAAAATTTAATTGATAACTATCACAAGGGTGGTCGCCGCGGGCGCAGTGCAGCATTAAATATGGTGCTTACATCGACCGGTGCAGCCAAAGCCGTTTCAAAAGTTATTCCTGAGTTGAAGGGTAAGTTAACAGGCAACGCAATACGAGTGCCGACTCCCAACGTGTCTATGGCAATTTTGAACCTGCAGTTAGGGAAAGACACCTCGGTTGAAGAACTCAATGAGTTTTTGCGTCAAAAAGCATTGCATTCGAGTATGCAGCAGCAAATTGGGTTTACAGCGTCTACTGAAGCGGTTTCAACTGATTTTGTTGG
>TARA_B110001450_G_scaffold256857_1_pt1 | contig 10391 bp, 9 predicted proteins | sample TARA_B110001450 | Tara Oceans TARA_B110001450 (sample SAMEA4396538) | marine metagenome | biome: Polar Biome; feature: [SRF] surface water layer (ENVO:00010504); material: water (ENVO:00002006), including particulate matter (ENVO:01000060) such as... | depth 5 m | reverse complement strand
GTTTGTCGAGGAGGTTAATCGGTGGGTAGATGCCGGTGTGGCCGAACAATGGTACGCCAGTGTTCCCGGACAACCCAATAGTCATATAAGATATCGGGGTGTTCCCACCATGACCGCGATTGCGAAAAATATGGCTGAGGGTATGAATATTCTGAGGGCCGCTAGAGTCACTCATGTTGCCCAATCAGATAAAATCTGGATAGCATCACTTGATAATGGCACGACTATCTCTGCTGACGCTCTGCTGATCACCTCACCCGTCCCCCAAACTATTGAGTTACTCGCGACAGGTAATATCCAACTGCCCAAAGATAAGTGTGATCGTCTAAATAATATTGTGTATGAAAGCTGTATCGCGGTGATGGCTGTCTTAGATAGCCCCAGTAAAATTCCAGCACCAGGCGCCTTAATGCTGGCGGACGGGCCCATTGCTTGGATCGGGGATAATCAGCAAAAAGGGGTGTCCAGTATTCCTGCGGTGACTATTCACAGTAGTGGTGAATTTAGCGCAAAAAATTTCGAGAATGATCACCAAACTGTGGCCCAACAATTGTTAGCCTTAGCTCAGCCTTTAATCGGAGCCAAGGTCATTGAGCACCAAATTCATGGTTGGCGTTACAGCAAGCCACTCGTCATGGACGAGCATCGCTACATGTTAGCCAGCGAGGGTACTCGCCTTCCCCCTCTTGCATTTGCAGGGGATGCGTTCGCTGGTCCGCGAGTCGAAGGGGCTGTCTTATCAGGCTGGGCTGCAGCAGAGGCCCTAGTAAATTGCCGGTTCAAGGGAATTGACTAGACCGCATACTGGCATTGACGGTTATAATAGATAGTCGAATTAACAATAAAAGTTCTCTTTTTATGCTCATAAACTCCGAACTACAGACTCGCAGTAATTCAAAGTGTGAGCTTTGCGCTGCCACAGACCAGCTGAGTGGTTACCCCGTAGCACCCTATGACGACGAGTCGACAGACCATAATATTGTGGTCTGCGATACCTGCAACGATCAACTGACTTACTCAGATAGAACTGTTGTAAACCATTGGCGCTGCTTAAACGACAGTATGTGGAGTCAAGTGCCCGCGGTTCAGGTTGTGGCCTGGCGCAAGCTCAACCTACTTAGACTGGAAGGCTGGCCCCAAGACCTGCTCGACATGCTGTACATGGAAGATGAGGTCTTGGCCTGGGCAAAATCAGCCTTGGGTCACTCTGACGAATCCTCTAACACGCACAAAGACAGCAATGGCACTTTTCTCGCCACAGGTGATACAGTAACGCTAATAAAAGATTTAACCGTTAAAGGAGCAGGCTTTACCGCCAAACGAGGCACTGCGGTGCGCAATGTTTCTTTGGTGAAAAATAACCCCAAACAACTAGAAGGCCGGGTCAACGGCACACAAATTGTGATACTCACTGAATTTGTAAAGAGGGCTAACTAAATGGATAAAACAGAACAACAACTTCGCGTGGAATTGGCGGCCTGCTATCGAATTTTTGATTACATGGGTTGGACCGAACTTATTTACAACCACATTACGGTTAAACTACCTGGCGACCAAGAGCATTTTTTGATTAATCCCTACGGACTTCACTATAGCGAGGTCAACGCCTCTAATTTGGTTAAGGTCGATATCCAAGGCAATATAGTCGAAGAAACAGATTACGCTGTAAACCCGGCAGGAATAATTATTCATACTGCCATTCACAGCGTCAGACACGATGTAAAGTGTATCACCCACACTCATACAGACGCAGGTATGGCTGTGGCCTGTTCTCAAGAAGGTCTGCGCAATGATAATTTCTACTCCGCGCTATTACACAACCGAGTGGCATACCATGACTTTGAAGGCATTACTGTCATGGATGATGAGAAATCTCGGTTAATCGCTAATCTTGGCGACAAAAGCATGTTGATACTGCGCAACCATGGTTTGCTGACCTGCGGTAGATCAATCGCCGAGGCATTTCATAATATGTGGGTGCTACAGCGGTCATGTGAGATTCAACTAGCCAGTGACTCATCTGGCAAAGCGATTATTCCTGTGGGAGATGAGATTATTGCCCAATCTGAGAAGCTCATGGCTATGCAGTCCTTGGGCGGGCCGGCGGGACAATTAGAATTTGACGCTTTGGTACGCATCATCGACAAGATCGACCTTTCCTACAAAGACTAGATCAACGCAGGAACAAAAACGCCCCTTTTTAGGGGCGTTTTTGTATGACCTTACTCGACACACGATTTATTTCATTAAATCTCGCGAAATAATCAGTTTCATAATCTCGTTGCTACCACCATAGATTCGTTGCACACGCGAATCAGCAAAGGCACGACAAACTGGGTATTCCCACATGTAACCCCAGCCACCATGAAGCTGCAAACATTCATCAGCGACCTTGCATTGCAGGTCAGTCGTCAATAATTTAAGTTTAGAAGCAGTTACCGTATCTAGCTTACCCTCTAATAATAGTTCGGTGCAGCGATCTGAAAAGACTTCAGCACTGGTGACCTCCGCAGCCAATTCAGCCAGTTTAAACTGAGTATTTTGAAAGGATGCCACAGTAGTGCCAAAAGCCTTACGCTCTTTGGTGTAATTGACGGTAACTTCCATTATCGCTTGCGCATTCGCAACGGCACCTACTGCAATAGATAGACGTTCTTGAGGCAAATCTTGCATCAGATAAATAAAGCCACGACCTTCTTCACCAAGCAGATTCCCTTTAGGTACTTTGACATCTTGGAAAAAAAGCTCTGAAGTATCCTGCGCTTTTAAACCCAACTTTTGAAGATTTTTGCCTTTGCTAAATCCAGGTAGATCCGCCTCTACCAAAAACAAACTAATACCTTTAGAGCCTGCGCTGGTATCTGTTTTTGCTACCACAATCACTAAGCCTGCTTTCTGACCATTAGTAATAAAGGTCTTAGAACCATTAAGAATATAATGGTCATCCTCAAGCACTGCTGTAGTCTTAATGCCCTGTAGATCAGAACCTGTACCCGGCTCTGTCATAGCTATCGCAGTAATCAACTCACCAGAGACACAGGCTGGGAGATACTTTTTCTTTTGATCTTCATTACCGTAACGGACAATATAGGGCACTGAAATATCATTGTGCAATGTCCAGCCCAAACCAGAACAGCCAGAGCGGCCAATCTCTTCATTGACGATGCAGTTATAACGAAAATCTGTGTCAACACCGCCATACTCCTCCGGCACCATTGGGCACAAAAAACCCTGCTCACCCGCTTTGAGCCAGATCTCATCGCTGACCATACCATCTTTCTCCCACTGTTCATGATGTGGCATAGCTTCAGTTTCAAGAAACTTACGCACAGAGTCACGGAACATCTGATGATCAGAATCATATAGCTGTCTTGGGATCATAATTTTTACTCTAGTTAATTTTTTCGAAAGTTTAACAAGCTAAGTCACTCAGCACTGAAACTTTAGTGACTACGGCGTTCTAGATAAACCGGAGGGGTGTAGGGTCCTTATCTAGCGATACAAAATAGACATCCAATGCAGAGTAATCAATATTTATATTAGGCTCAGTTAATAAACGCAACGTCAGCTGAGTAATAGTGCGCCTATCATTCAATGATTGCTTAAAAATGCTAGTTTTATAGAAACATTGGCACGCGTCAGGATCCAACTCAGTCCATTTACCCGACTGAATCTCAATCATTTACAGTGACACCAGACAGCTAGAGAGTTCAGCGCCGCAGCCACCAATATTCTAGATAGCCTCTGTGTCGTTAAAAATAACTACCGCTTAAAACAAAACCACAAACTCCAATTCCTACCGTCCAATAAACGTTACTCGTTTTATAGGCGGCGATTGTAGCGGCCACACCACCCCAGAGGTAAGGGTTAGATGTAGCCCAGTTAAATTGCTGGTCGTGAACAAAAATAATAGGCAGGCAGATAGCACTTAAGACCGCTGGGCCGCTATAGCTCAGTAATTGTTTTATGTTGGGCCCAAGTCGGACTGGCAGCCTGCCCTCGAGAAATAAATAGCGGGTGGTGAAGGTGATGGCTGCCAACAGCAATATCGTGATAAATGTCATTTCTCTAACCGCCATCTTTGAGTGGCAAAGCCCGCAACCATACCCAATAAAGCGGCGCTGACTAACCCTAGGTCGAATTCATACACAGAGAAAACTAAAGAGCTACACGCCGACACTAGGACACAAACAAAAGTAGGAAGATTTTTTATCTCAGGCACCACCAAAGCAATAAAAGTTGCGGATATCGCAAAGTCGAGGCCAAGGTCTGTTAAATCTGGAAGTGCAGAGCCTGCGAAAATGCCCAGCGCTGTCCAAACATTCCACGCCAGATAGAAACTACCTCCAGCGCCGAGGGCATAATACAGACGAAACCGATTTTTATAGGCATGGCGATGGCCCGACAGAGAAAATAGTTCGTCTGTAAGTAAAAAGCCAAGTCCCAAACGCCACCTAAGAGGCTTAACTTTGAGCTTTTCACGCAGAGTCAGGCCGTACAAAAAATGTCGTGAACTGATCACTAAGGCGCTAAATAAAATGGTACCGAGCGGTGCCTCGTCAGCCATTAACTCGACAGTGACGATCTGAACCGCGCCACCGTAAATAAGCGCACTAAACATTTGAGCTTCAACCCAGCTGAAGCCTCGCTGTACCGCTAGAGAACCGAAAAGTACGGCCCAAGGTAGTACCGCCAGACTCAATGGCAGCATGTCAACGGCACCATTGCCCGCCGCGATAAAAAGTGCTTTACGGCGACTAATCATTAAATTTTTAAGCCCGTCATTATGTGTTTAATTAACAGTGGCTAAACAAACTTACGAATCAGCCAGTTAGGAAGAATATAAAACAGCACTGCAACAACAACCCAGCGTTTAGTTATGTAAACGTGACCTTTTTTATTGATAATCGCCTTCACTATCTGAGTCACTGCCTTTTCAACTGGTGCTGTCCACATAGGTTTAGTCTCTAGCATGGGTGTATCGATAAAGCCTGGCTCAACCGTCGTAATAGTGATGGGCAATCTAGAACGAGCTGCTCGTGACCGCATGCCGTTGAGATAACTTGAAACAAAGGCTTTGGTAGCATGATAAGTAAGCGCTAAACCACCGGAAAAATGTGCTGCGACCGACGAAACTCCTACAAGGTGCCCACCACCGCGCTGGACAAAATAATTCATTGCGTCCATCGACATAGCAGTAAATCCACGCACGTTGACGTCAATCATTTCGCTCTCAATATTCCAGTCAAGTTGCTTCTCGGAGGCACCCACACCCGAATTGACCACAATTAATTCTACATCGCCCATCTGAACAATTAAGTCTGCTAGTTGAGTACGTGCGGCATCTGCGTCGATGAGATCGATTGTCTGAACAAAATGATCCCCTGGTAATAAGTGGCTAAGCTCAGTCAAACAGGCCTCTCTTCTCGCCATCAAACCTAATTGATAACCCAAAGCAGCCAACTGTATGGCAAGTTCATAGCCAATGCCTGAGCTAGCACCAATAATAATTGCTCGCTTCATAGGTCCTTCCTTTTTTTAGAGCATGCAGTCTAGCGACTAGAAGAGTAACAGGAAAGAACCCATTAACCACTCTTTCAATGGATTGAGGTGGTCACGGCTTTAAATGATGCTTTTATTGCTTTTATCTGAGTCTCTGTTTTCAAACAATAAGTATTCTGCCCGGCCTTTAGACAGCAATTGTCCTCTGTCTATTTCAAAGTAGTCAATTAACTTATTAAGATCTCGCTGAGACCGAGGATGAATAGTGCCTTGGATGCCTAAACCTTTATGTTCAGTTAAGTTGCTTTTATCAATAATACCGTATCGACAAAACGGGAGTTGATTGCGTGAATCACGCGTGCCAATTACGTAACCACTGGTTGAATGATTAATGTGCGGCTCTAGAGCTTCTATTAGCGCCTTAATCATAGCGTCACTAAGATAATTAAAAAGGTCCCAAAATAAACAGATATCAACCTTGATATCTACATCTAAATTTAAGGCCTTAGTCATTTTGGCCACTAATTCTTGATGGCTTAAATCCGAATCTGGGCAGGTAATAAACGGTTCATTGTGTAGATCAACAAAACTGAGCCTGCACCTGAAATGACTAAAAAAACCAACCGTAGAAGAGGAAGCATGTCCCATATCAAGGACAATAAGACGTTTCTCAAGGTCTAATCGCTTAAATGCTGTTGGCAATAAATTACTGGGTAAAACTGACATCGCTTATGATTACTCTACTGCGCTTGGGAGCGTTAGACACTCAGGAATAATTAATGGTTGGGACGCTTTTTTCACCCTAGCTCTATCGGGCCTTAAGGTGGCGTACGTTAACACTAGACAGTAATTCGACTTGCGCAGGCTGATCAGGATCCATTTCGATACTGCCTTTGAACTTAGCGCCGTCTTCCAACGTGACCCTAGGTGATTCAATATTACCGATAATGTTTCCCGACGCTGAAATAACAACATTTTGGTTGGCGCTAATATCACCGCTAACTGACCCTTCTACCAAAATCACGCTAGCATGGATATCGCCTTTGACTACCCCTGAATCACTAACTCTAACCTGATGGTCTCCCGCAGTTATGCTACCCTCAATCAAGCCGTCAACGACAATATCTTCGCGACTTACGATCTGACCATGCATCTTCACACCAGCGCCAATGATAGCTCGAGGTGGAGCTTGAGATGATTGCCCTGCACTCATAACATCAGTATTTTCAGGCGCTGATTTAGACCTATTCGTCGCTAAAGCTCGTGCTACTAATTTTTTATATTTCTTATAAAACATCACACCTACCTATTAAATGGCTCTTCGGCTATTTCATGTTTTTCACATCTGACCCGTGATCTAAACACAGCTTTCTATGCTGTTTCATATTTTTTCTGAATTAACTATTTTCCGGCTCTAACTCCTCTTGGTACTCCAACCACTGTTCCTCACAGTTAGACAGCCTTTGTTTCATCTCTATCTGGCCTGAAAGGCAGCTGTTAAGTTCTGTCTTTTTTTCCTCTTTGTAAATATCCTCGTCCGCCAACTGATTCTCTATTTGGGCCAGTTTAGACTGTAATTGAGTCATTAAAGTTTCAAGCTGACGAATCTTTTTTGTAATTGGCGCTATTCTTTCTCGGTTTTGCGCTGCTTTTTGGCGAGCTACCTTTTTATCTTCTGCTGGCTCAAGTGCTGGCGAAGGTTCAGCATTGATATCTCGCACAAAGTTTTTTAACCAAACCTGATAATCTTTTAGGTCTCCCTCAAATTCGCACAATGTCCCATCGGCAACCAAATAAAATTCGTCAACAGTATTACGTAACAAGTGGCGATCATGGGATATCACTAACAGTGCTCCCTCATAATTTTGAAGAGCCATCGTTAAGGCATGACGCATTTCAATATCGAGGTGGTTAGTCGGCTCATCAAGGAGCAATAAATTGGGTTTTTGCCAAACGATCAAAGCTAAGGCTAAGCGCGCTTTTTCACCCCCAGAAAAGTCCTTAATGGGATTTAAGGCTTTATCATTATGAAAGTCAAAACCACCCAGGAAGTTTCTGACCGCCTGATCAGTCGCAGTGGGACTGATTCGCTGAATGTGTAGCAAAGGGCTTGCCTGGAGATCCAATACCTCTAATTGGTGTTGGGCAAAATAGCCAATACGTACATTATCGCCATAAACACGCACGCCTTCGATCAGATCAAGATCACCAGTAAGGCTGCTAATTAAGGTCGACTTACCTGCCCCATTGGGCCCTAGTAATCCAATGCGTGTGCCGGGTTGTAAATCAAGATTAACATTACTTAGTACCTTTTTGCCTTGGTGGCCAAGAGTTGCCATGCTGAGGTTGACCAGAGCACTGTAGGCTTCTTTTGGAGACGAAAAATTGAAGTAGAACGGCGAGTCGACGTGAGCAGGTGCGATGTCTTCCATACGCTGTAACTCTTTTAAACGGCTCTGAGCCTGTTTGGCTTTAGACGCCTTATAACGAAAGCGAGCGACAAAGGCCTCAACATCTTTTTTACGTTTTTGCTGTTTTTCGTAACTTGCTTTTTGCAAGGCCAAGCGCTCGCTTCGCACTCGTTCAAAGGCTGAGTAATTACCTTTATAGGTAATAGATTTTTGATGCTCAATGTGCACAATACGTGATACAACATTATCTAAAAAGTCGCGGTCATGGGAAATGATCAGCAGCGTGCCGCTGTAACTTTTTAGCCAGCTTTCAAGCCATAGGGTTGCATCTAAGTCTAGATGATTGGTCGGCTCATCAAGTAACAGTAAATCAGATGGACTCATTAGGGATTGGGCTAAATTCAAACGAATGCGCCAGCCACCAGAAAAGCTGTTCACCGGCCGACCAACCTCGGATTGATGAAACCCCAACCCATGAAGGAGTTGTTCTGCACGATAGTGGGCATCAAACCCATTAATACCGTCCATTTGTTCATAGGCATCTGCCAACTTGTGGTCATCCCCACTGGCTAGCGCCTGTTCAACCATCTGTTCAATTTTTCGTAATACCGGGTCACCGTCGAGCACGAAATCTAAAACATTGCGCTCCGAGGTAGCAAGCTCTTGAGCCATATGAGCAATACACCATTGCGACGGAATAGCAAAATTGCCTGAATCAGGGGTTACCTCTCCAAGAAGAAGCTTAAATAAACTAGACTTACCACTGCCATTAGCACCAATAATACCAATATGTTGGCCCGGATGAACCGTCAGTTCTGCCTCACTAAGTAATACTTTTGTACCGCGACGCATTTCGATATTTGTTAATGAAATCATATTTTTAGTTTAACCACTCTCTACTCAAACCCAAGAAAGCCGCCAGATTGATGACCCCATAATTTAGTGTATACGCCATTTTGCGCAATCAATTGCTGATGAGTCCCCTCCTCAACTATCTTACCCTCATCAAACACAATCAAACGATCCATTGCAGCGATAGTTGAAAGCCGATGTGCAATAGCAATAACCGTCTTACCCTCCATTAATTGATAGAGGCTCTGTTGTATCGTCGCTTCGACCTCTGAATCAAGGGCTGAGGTTGCCTCGTCTAGTACTAAAATAGGCGCATCTTTTAATAATACTCGCGCAATAGCGATGCGCTGACGCTGTCCTCCCGATAGTGTAATGCCGCGCTCGCCAACATGAGCATCGTAACCACGACGGCCTTCACTATCTCTTAAATTGAGAATAAATTGATGGGCTTGCGCTTTGGTTGCCGCATTAACCATTTGCTCTTCGGTGGCTTCGGGTTTACCAAACATGATGTTTTCTCTAACCGAACGATGTAACAAGGAATTGTCCTGAATGACCATCGCGATATTAGAGCGCAAACTCTCTTGTTTAACCTGGCTAATATCTTGTCCATCAATCGATATGGTGCCACATTGGATGTCATAGAAACGTAAAAGCAAACTCACCAAACTAGATTTTCCAGCACCACTGCGCCCGACAATGCCAACCTTTTGGCCTGCTGGAATAACTAAATTTAACCTATCAAATACAGTCTCCTCAGGATTATATTCAAAGCCAATATTGTCAAAATGGATTTTCCCGTCAGTCACATCCAGAGTGGTGGCCTCATCGCTGTCTACCACCTTGCTGGGGACTGAGAGCGTGTTAATACCATCCTGAACCGTACCTATATTTTCAAAAAGGCTGCTAATTTCCCAAAGTATCCAGTGTGACATTCCCGTTAATCGAATGGCTAAACTCATTACAATTGCTATAGCACCAGGGGTAATGTCACCCTCAATCCAAAGATAAATCCCGAGTGCCACAGTAGAGAACACCAACAGCATGTTAAGTGTCCATAGGGCGATATTAAGTTTGGTTACCAACCGCATCTGCGGATGCACTGTGTCAAGAAATTCGCTCATACCATCACGAACATACTCAGACTCCCTAGTGTTATGGGAGAATAGTTTCAACGTAACAATATTAGTGTAGCTATCAACAATTCTTCCGGTCATCAGGGAACGAGCATCTGCTTGAACCATGGCTATTTTTTTCATTTTCGGCACAAAGTACCGCTGTATGCAAACATATAAGCACAACCATATGACCAGAGGCACACAAAGACGCGGGTCGGCATTTGCTACCAGTACCAAGGCTGTGGCTATATAAATAACCACAAACAACATCACATCAAGGAGCTTCATCACCGTGTCACGGACGGCAAGCGATGTCTGCATTACTTTAGTCGCAATACGTCCACTAAATTCATTCTGAAAAAAACCATAACTTTGATTCAACAAATATCGATGAGCCATCCAGCGCACAGTCATCGGAAAATTACCCATCAACGTCTGGTGAACAACTAAAGAGCGCAACCCGTTCGCTACTGGAATTAGCACTAGCATAAAAACAGCCATCGCCACC
>TARA_B110001450_G_scaffold233285_1_pt1 | contig 10418 bp, 12 predicted proteins | sample TARA_B110001450 | Tara Oceans TARA_B110001450 (sample SAMEA4396538) | marine metagenome | biome: Polar Biome; feature: [SRF] surface water layer (ENVO:00010504); material: water (ENVO:00002006), including particulate matter (ENVO:01000060) such as... | depth 5 m | reverse complement strand
AACTCGTAAAATGAGTGGTGGAAGCAAACAACAATGGGAACATCGTTCAACACCAGCAGCGTTATAATTTAGGAAAAATAAAAATTAAAAAATAAAAAATAAGTTATATTAATTAAAAAAAATTATTAATTAATATAATCTAAATATTAATTATATTAATGTATTCTCTCAAATATAGAAAAAAGGAAAGTTCAAAAATGAGAAAGTCAAGAATGGGTAAATCAAGAATGGGTAAATCAAGAATGAGGTCATCTTATTGTAAAGGTAAAACACGTAAACAACGTATGAAAATGAAAAGATGTAAGTTTACAAAAGGAAAGAAAATGCATTGTAGAAAAATAAAAAATCGTAAAAGTAAAAAAGTAAGACGTTCACGTAAAATGAAAGGTGGTAGTAAATTATTTTCTTTAAGTCCAGCATCAGTAGATTTTAATGTTCAAAAAAATAATGTAATTGAAGGAAATGAGAATAAAGCATTATCTGCGGTAACAAAGTAAAAAATACTAAATAAAAATACTAAATAAAAAATACTAAATAAAAAATACTAAATTTAAATCTAAAATTAATTATTTTTAGATTTATCTTCTATTTTTTTAAGTAAATCTTTATTGTAAATTAGATTACCAGAAGGTTTGTATGAGTTTAGAGATTTATAATCATTATTTTTATTTTCAATAGTAATATTTTGTTTATTCTGATACATTAGTTTATCATAATTTTCATCATTGTTATCATTATCATTAACAATTTTATTAACTTCATTACCATAACCATCGATAGTAATACCGGTTTTTTTCTTTAATTCAGTTCTAACATATGAAGGAACCCAGTGTTTCCAAGAGATAAATAGTAAATTAGGATGTGTATATCTAATAACGAATCCATTTTCATTTAGCTTATCAATTAAATACGCAACACATGCGCCATGGTCGTATTTAGGGATACCAATAATCATTTCAGGAATAACATACCAACAGAATTGTTCATTACTATTAATTCTAGAAGTGTGTTTAATTTTGTTATGTATACGATTTAAAACTTTATTATAAACTTCCAAAGTATTTAAATTTTGTTGTTTTTTTTTTTCATATAATTCATCTAAATTAATTTTAGACGAACCATCAGAATCATCTAATGTAAATATAGTATCCATAATAAATAAAAAAAGAAAAAAGTTATAAAAAAAAAACGATTATAGTAGATAGTAATGAAAATAAAACATTTAGTTTTAACTGGTGGTGGTCCATCTGGTTTATTAATATATGGTGCAGCAAAGATGCTATCAAAAAAGAATATATGGAATATAAAAGAGATTGAAACAATATATGGATGTTCTATAGGTTCATTAATGGGTTTTATATTTTCACTTGATTATGAATGGCATATATTAGATGATTATTTTATAAAGCGTCCTTGGAGTAAAGTAATAAAAAATAATACAAACGACATATTTGAATTATATTCAAAGAGTGGGTTAATAAATGATAATATATTTTTAGAGTTAATAAAACCATTATTGTTTGGTAAGAATTTAGAATTAGATATAACGATGAATGAGTTATTTATAAAAACGAATAAAGAGTTACATTTTATAACAAGTGAGTTATATAATGGTGAATTAAATGAGATAGATATATCTTATAAAACGCATCCAGAATTAGGTTTAATTACTGCATTAAAGATGAGTATGTCTTTTCCAATATTATTTCAACCGATATATAATGATAATAGATGTTATATAGATGGAGGTTTATTAAATATGTTTCCATTAAATAATAGTATAAATAATATTATAAATAATTATAAGGTAGATAATAATTTAGATAAAGAAGTAGAAGTAGATGTGGAAGAAAATAGTAAAATTTTAAATGAGATATTAGCATTTAGGAATAGATTTAAGATAGAAGAAGATTATAATTTAGATAAAGATTCAAATATATTAAATTTTGCATCGGTATTAATAAAAACGATACATAATCATTTATCACATGAAGATAATGAACCACATATAAAAAATACTATTTATTGTGAATTAAATGAGAGATTATCACCGAATGAATGGTTTGAAATATTAGATAATAATGAGATGATAGTAAGTTTAATAAATGCAGGAGAACAAAATGGTAAAGATTTTTATGAAAAGATTAAAGAGAGTATAGATTAATTAATAGATTGTGTTAAAAATTCGTTTAATGTATTTAGTTCGGGTTTTGCGTCATACTCAATAATTTTATTTTTATAAACTAATTTAATAGTAGGGTATCCTTCAACTTTAAATTTATCTGCGGTAGCAGTATCGTTTTCACAATCAATTTCAATAAAATTCATAGTAACCTGATTAACTAATTTATCTTTGTATTCTTCTTTTAGTTGGTTCCAGATAGGTTTTGCAGATTTACAATGAGGGCACCAATCAGTATAGAAGAAATAAACATCAGCAGTACCATCAATGGTACCATTGATGGTACCATCTTTAGAATAACCAACATATTCTTTATTAGGTGTATAATTTTTGTATAATTTAGGTTCAACATAATAATAATAAACAAGTATGGCGGTAATAGTAAAAACGATAAGAGAGATAATAATATAAATATATTTTACGTTTTTAGAAAAAAAACTGCTAATATCTTGAAAAGTCATTTTTCCAATATTTTTATCTGGCATTTATAATATATATATTTAAAAAACAGATAAAAATAATACGTATTAGTATATTAAAAATCATGTTGTTTAGAGATTCTAAACAAAATTTAATAGAAATAAATAAAAAAGATTTTGCTACTGATATAGATTATTATAATTATATAATAAAAATCAAGGGTATAACTAAAGATGAGTATAATAAAGAAGATATAAATGATATGTTAACAAATGAGAGAAATATAAAAGATAGATTATTATGTATTATAAATAATGATTAAATTAATAATGATTAAATAAATAATGATTAAATAAATAATGATTAAATAAATGATTAAATTAATGATTAAATAAATAATGATTAAATAAATAATGATTAAATTAATGATTAGTAAATAGTAATCATGATTAGTAAATAGTAATCATGATTAATATGTATGTAAATAACTTTTTCTAATATAAATGTATTATGAAAAGAAAAAGTAGAACAAAAAAAAAATCAAGTTTAAATAAAATATGTAACAAGGTAAAAAAAACGTATAGAAAAATAAATAAAACATATAAAAAACTAGATTATAATAGTAATAATGGTATGTTAACAGCTGTGTGGGGACCGGGTATGTGGTTTTATTTACACACGATGTCTTTTAACTATCCATTAAATCCAACAAAAAAAGATAAAATAAACTATAAAAATTTTATACTAAGTTTACGAAATGTATTACCTTGTGGAAAATGTCGTAACAACTTTGTAAAAAACTTAAAAGCTTATCCAATAAAAAAATGTCATTTAAAAAATAGAACAAATTTTTCTAAATATATCTATAGATTGCATGAAATAATAAATACGATGTTAGGAAAGAAATCAAACTTAACATATTGTGATGTACGCGATCTATATGAGAATTTTCGTGCTAGATGTGCAAGTGATAAAACATATAAATTAAAAGACTTAAAGAAGATTTCACGTGAGACAGGATGTACAGAACCATTATATGGTCATAAAGCAAAATGTGTATTAAAAATAGTTTCACAAAAAAATAAATGTAAAACGTTGCAAGTAGATAAGAAATGTATTAAACATAAAGTAAAAAAAACTAGAAAACTAAAACAAAAAAACTAAAACAAAAAAACTAGAAAACTAAAAGATTTACATACCGAATTGACTAAAATCTGCTAATACAGGTCTTGGTACATATTTGCTAGTATTTGTAGATGAATAATTTGGTACTTTTTTACATTCAAAAGATGGTTCAGGACATCTAGCACAAGGAGGGCATGGTGGTGGTGGTTCTTGTCTAGGACAAGCAGAAACGGTAGGGCAAGCAGGACATACGGGTGGAACAACCTGTGATTTTAATATATATAAATTTTCTTCACCTTGAGGGATCATATCACGTTGAATACCCATAGGTAATTCCATAGTATTTTGTGATGTTTTAGTGTCACTATTAACATCTGTTAAATTTTCTGTTTTATCTAAAACAGAGTCAGATACTCCAGTAACATCAGTATTATTAGTTAACCCTTCAACAGCATATAAATTGGTAAAAGTACCAGCAGTAGAAAAATAACTAGATAAAAATACAACAAATAATAAAAATAATATTAAATGTAAGTTTGTAAATTTTAATTTAAGTTTCATTATAAATTATATATGGAAAAAAAGTTACATGTTGAAAAATAATTATATATAATGTTAAATAATAAATTAATATTATATATAATTGATTTATAAATAGTCTTTGTGTTTTTATTTAAGATGCCAAAACAAAGAAATTGTTTAGATAAATATTATAATGAAACAAATAAATATGAAATTGGTATAGATGAAGCAGGTAGAGGTCCAATGTTTGGAAGAGTATATGCGGCAGCAGTAATATTACCTAAAGATGAAACATTTAATCATTTATTAATGAAAGATAGTAAAAAATTTACTTCAGATAAAAAAATATTAGAAGCATATGAATATATAAAAACAAATGCAATTAAATGGGGTGTGGGATTTTGTAGTGAATATGAAATTGATAATATAAATATCAGAAATGCTACACATAATGCGATGCATAAAGCAATAAAAAATTTAAATTTAGATATAAATGAAAATATAATAGATGATTATTTAATTTTAGTGGATGGTAGGGATTTCAAACAATATACAATAATAAATAATGATAGTATAAATATGATACCGAATATATGTATAGAGGGTGGAGATAATAAATATTCTAGCATAGCAGCAGCATCTATATTAGCTAAAGTAGAAAGAGATAAATATATAAAGGAGCTTTGTGAAAAAGATGATAGACTAAATATAAGATATGGACTATTAAAAAACAAAGGATATGGTACAAGTGAACACATGAATGGAATAAAAACATATGGAATAACGCAGTATCATAGAAAAACATTTGGTATATGTAAAAATTATTGTATATAGATTATTATATCATTGATTATTGATTATTAATAATTTTAAGAATTTGCCATCTCTCTACAATAGGAATTCTATATTTATATGCCAATTTTACTTTAGCAGATGAATATGGTTTATCAGCATCTTCAACTATAAGTAAATCAGATTTAAAATCAATAGTTTGTTGTAAATTACTATTATAACTAATAAGTGTATTTGATAAATTTTCATCTTTAAAACCTGAGAAAACAATATTTTTATTAGAAAGATTATTTAAAATAAAAAAATCATTAACAAAAGAATTAGAAAAATTATTCAAGAAATAATTTGATAAAAATACATTCATAATTATCTATTTATAAGTATTATTTTAATTTTATAAGTATTATTTTAATTTTATATTAATAATATAATCATATATAATTAATCGCTCCAATCGGAATCAAAATCTGTATCATCTAAATCTGTATCATCTAAATCTGTATCATCTAAATCACTATCTGTTTTATATTTTTTATTATTTGTTTTAAAATAATTGTTTTCTTTATTTTGTAAAACCGAATAAGTTTTTGAATGTTTTAATTTTGAATTATTAGATTTTGAATTATTAGATTTTGAATTTTTAGATTTTAAAATACTTTTATTATTAATTAAATTAATAATATTAGTATAACAATTAAATCTATTATGTATTCTATTATACCCTGGATTACCGGGTGTATACGTCCATTCTTTATAATATTTTTTAAATTTATCAAATATAGTAGGACACCATAATTCTTTAATTATAACTTTAATAATCTCTCTATAAATTGATTGTTTATCATTAATATAAAATAATCTAACAGATCCTAATCCATATTTTTCATAGTATTTTTTTATTTCATAATTACATATTGAAATAATTTTATCATTAAAATTAGTCTTTGAACGTATCTTTGCATTATTACGAATAATATTTAAATTTAAAGGTAATTTAAACATTATTTCAAATTCACTGCAATCTTCTCTATAAAAGTAGTTTTTATTTGTATATAAAATAGTATTAATAAATTTTGTATTTTTTATTGCTTGTCTTGCTTCCAAAATTGTAATTGATACATTATCATAGAATGGTCCATCCATTATTACTATAAACTAAAAGCATATCTATATATCAATTTTTTAGATTATCCAGAACAAGCTTCACATGTATTTTCATTCATTTCTTCAACATATGAATCATTTTGTTTTTCTCTATTATTAGAATTTAATTTATTTGGATCAATTGTAAATTGCTGTGCTTGATGTTTAGGTTTACGTCTTAGATAATAAATACCAGTTTTAAGTCCTTTATTCCAAGAATAAAAATGCATAGAAGTTAAACTTTTATATGTAGGGTCTTCTAACCAAAGATTAAGACTTTGTGATTGACAAATAAATGCACCTCTATCAGCAGCCATATCTATCATATGTTTCATAGGAATTTCCCAAACTATTTTATATTTATCTTTAATATGTTGTGGTATAATATCAATATGTTGTATTGAACCTTTATTAATAATAATATTATCTTTAATATCTTCGTTCCATATACCAAGGTCAATTAATTCTCTCATCATATATTTATTTGCAATTACATAATCACCTGCTAAAGTTCGCCTAGAATAAATATTGCTTGTAAATGGCTCAAAACATTCATTATTACCTAAAATTTGAGCTGTACTAGCTGTAGGCATAGGTGCAACAAGGAGAGAATTACGTACGCCATATTTAATAATATTTTGTTTAAGTGTTTCCCAATTGTATCTATCAGTAGGGATTTTATCCCACATATCAAATTGAAAAATTCCTTCTGATAATGGAGATCCTCTAAAAGAAGAATATGCACCACAAGTTGTTTCATTATTTATAATTTCATCTCTAATAGGTCTACATTTATCGAATAACATTTGTTGTTCTTGTGTTAAATTGTTGTATTGCCTACATGTTCTAGAAAGGTCTTCAAAACAATTAGTTGAATCATCTAGGCCTACATAATAATCATTAATTTTTTTCATATCTTCTGAACGTTTCATAGCAATTTTATTTGATCTTTCTAAAGATGCATAATAAATCGTTTCAAAGATAAGTTTGTTTACTTCTAGGGCTCTATCACTATGATATGGAATATCCATTAAAGCAAATACATCTGCTAATCCTTGAACTCCAATTCCAATTGGTCTATGAAGAAAATTACTTAATCTTGTTTTTTCAGTTGGATAGAAATTAACATCTATGATTTTATTTAAATTTGATGTTATTACACCTGTTACTTGATATAATTTATCATAATTAAATGTTTTATCTTCATTTACATAATTACTTAAACCAATACTTGCTAGATTACAAACAGCTGTTTGTTCATGATCACTATATTCTATGATTTCGCAACATAAATTACTTGATTTTATTGTTCCTAAATTTTTTTGATTACTTTTTAGATTTGCTGCATCTTTATAAAGAATATATGGTGTACCTGTTTCCATTTGCGAATCTAATATTTTAAACCATAATTCTCTTGCTTTTACTGTTTTAATCATTTTGTTTTCGCATGTATATTTATCATATAATTCTTTGAAATTACTACCATAAGCATCAGATAATCCAGGACATTGATCCGGACAAAATAGATTCCAATCTAAATCATCTTTAATTTTTTCCATAAATAAATCAGGAATCCATAGAGCATAGAATAAATCTCTCGCCCTCATTTCTTCATCTCCGTGATTTTTTCTTAGATCTAGAAATTCATAAATATCTCCATGCCATGGTTCAATATAAATTGCAAAACTACCATTTCTTTTTCCTCCACCTTGATCTACATATCTAGCTGTCATATTAAATACACGCAACATTGGAACAATACCATTACTTGTGCCGTTCGTTCCTCTAATATGCGACCCTGTCGCTCTTACATTATGTATATGTAATCCAATACCACCAGCCCATTTTGATATATTAGCACATTCATTTAATGTGTTATAAATACCTGTAATACTATCATCTTCCATTCCAATTAAATAACATGAACTCAATTGCTGCCTAGGTGTTCCCGCATTATATAATGTAGGTGTTGCATGAGTAAAATATTTTTGAGACATTAATTTATATGTTTCTTCTAATAAATCAATATTATCTCCATTGATTCCAATAGCTACACGAAGCCACATATATTGTGGTGTTTCAATTGTAATATTGTCCATTCTCATTAAATATGCACGTTCTAATGTTTTAAAACCAAAATAATCAATTAAATAATCATTCTCTTGTATAATCAAATTATTTAATCTATCTTTATATTTTTCAGTAACATTCCATAGTTCTTTAGAAATTAATGATGATTGCAAATTATGAATATCAGTAAAAAAATATAGTTTTTCCATTGCTTCATAGAATGTTTTTGGTGTATTTTTATGATTATTCGAAATTATTACTCTACTTGCTAGATTACCATAATCTAAGTGTTTTGTACATAATGATGCACATTGTTCTGCTGTTAATTCATCTATTTTAGCAGTAGATATATTTGGATATAGTTGATCTATAACTTTAATAACTAACTGACTATAATTTATAGATAGTTTAGGATTTGTTTCATTTCCTAACTTTTTTACTCTATTTAAGATTTTATCAAATGAAACATTTTCATAATTACCATTACGTTTAACTACTTGCATTTCATCATCACAAGACATTAATTAATTATAATATATTCATATTAAATCTTTAAATTAATGTATATATTATAATAAATATTAGTTAATCAATTAACATATTTGAATCTACATTAATTAAACATTTATTAAAATTCTCACTTTCATATACTTTTGGTGTAATTTTTCTTTTTTTTGGTAATCTGTGTTCGTATCCATTCTCTCTTTCATATAAAATAGTTCCCCATAATTCTTTTATAATTGGTTTTGTTACATTAAACCATTCTTTATTTCTATCAACTAAAATACAACTAATTTTATCTAGTTTCCAATATATATTTTTCATCCATGTTAAATTCCCATATCTTTTCATCATCTCTTTCTCCCATATAACAAATTCTTCTTTTAAACAAAGAAAAGGACAATATTCATAATATGGCATCCCATCTTTTATAAAGTACATTATTACTCCTTTATGATTATTATTTTTTGAGAGATTGAAATCACCATCTAAATTAAATTCCTCTACATTCTCATATTCTATAAATTTCGTTTCTAAAAAATCACATTCATTTAAATCACATGTTTCCATCTGCATTTGCATTTGTATCCAATACTCTTTCTTTGGTATTCCATTAATCTCTCTATTTACTATATTTTTTATTTCTAACATTCTACCATATCTTTTTGAATTAATACATGTATTTATACCATCTGGTGATGCTGCTAAATATTCTATCTCTTTATGTCTAATACATCCAAAATCACTTATTTTTGTTTTATAATAATATTCATACCACATAATGGATATTGGTTCATATTTTTGACCCCAATGCATAGGTGATTCCGTGCTTACGACCGAATATTTACTTACATCTATCTCTTTACATTTTTCACAAATTAAATTATTGTAAGCTGATTCACTATCAAACGCTTTCCATATATTACTTGCTGTTAATACATTATGTCTAAATAAATACCATTCAGTTGTTCTTTGCTCTGGTTGTGGTACACTTTTAAGATAATCTATTTTACTATTAATTATATTTATATCTTCTATATAATCATCATTCTTTATAAATGTATCTTTATATGAACGAGGTTTTATCAGTATATTAATATAAATATTTCCTATTATTCTAATTATATCCATGATATCATCCCTTTCAGTTAAATCTAATATATTAATAAAATTTATATATAAAAGTTCAGCTACATTATCAATAATTATTTCAATAAATGAATTATTATATAAATAGATTATATCACTATTTAAAAGATCGTCAAATATATTAAATATACATTCATATAATTCTGTGAAAAATATGTTATCAACATAATCGTCTATATTTATATTTATATTTATATCTATATCTTCATTAATATCAATGTTAACATTATTTATAATATTATAAAGTTCACTTATAATATTATTATATTCATTTAATTGTAATGTTATTTTAGTTAAACTATTTTTACAAAAATATAAATGTTCTGTATATGAGTTTAAATCATTCATTTAAATTATATATTTAAATCTCTCTATATAATTATTAATTTTATTTAAGTTAATTAATTATAGATAATTAGTTTTTTTCAGTTTTTGGTTTTTCAGTTTTTAGTTTTTCAGTTTTTGGTTTTTCAGTTTTTAGTTTTTGGTTTTTCAGTTTTTCAGTTTTTGGTTT